>Ga0316222_1000101_pt1 | contig 133549 bp, 119 predicted proteins | sample TBH18011metaG_FD_206008 | JGI IMG/M metagenome (GOLD analysis project Ga0316222, IMG submission 206008) | Freshwater microbial communities from Trout Bog Lake, Wisconsin, USA - TBH18011 | ecosystem: Environmental > Aquatic > Freshwater > Lake > Hypolimnion/Profundal zone | place: USA...
CGGATTCGCTGATCCTGGGTCATCGTTCGAGGCGTTGCCCAGATCAGGCCCTCGTCCTTCCACTTGTTGAAACCGCCGACCACCGAGACGACGTCGGTGTAGCCGAGTTCTTGCAGCGTCTTGGTCGCGAAGGCGGATCGGACGCCACCGGCGCAGTACACCGCGATCGGAGCGTTCTTGTCCGGCAGGCGACCTTCGATCGAGAATTCCAGGTTTCCCCGTGCGACGTGCACCGCACCTGGCACGACGCCCTGCTCGTACTCGTCGGGCTCACGTACGTCGAGCAGTGTGTAGTGATCGAGTCGTGCGGCGACCTCGTGCGGGTCGATCTCACGGATTTCGGCCTTCGCGGCGTTGAGTAGTTCTCGTGGTGATGGCAACGGTCGCTCCTTTGACTTCTCTAAATCCTACCTGCTGGGTCAACATTCAACTGCGGCCCACCTGCTAGACCACATCCAGTGGAACTTCAGAATTTACTCAGTCGACGACGGATGGTCCGATCGTTCGACGGCACGCCAGTGGATACGGCGTGGCTCAGCGAGCTCTGCGCGACGTCGCTCTGGGCCCCGAGTGCCGGCAACACCGCCGGTATCCGTTTCCACGTCGTGGGACCAGAGCTCGTCGGGGGCTACTTCGACGTCGCCACCGACGAGTCGTGGCGTGCAACGTCGCGACGAGCCGCGGGACTACGACGGGCCGGCGGGGTCGTACTCGTCACCTCACGGCCCCAGGACTACGCCGAACGCTACGCCGAGGCCGACAAGGCCTCCTCGGGTCTGGCTGAGCAGGAAGCTTGGCCCGTTCCCTACTGGCATGCCGATGCCGCCATGGCGACGATGGCCCTCCTGTTGCTACTAGAGGAACAATCGTGGCAGGCGACGTTATGGGGAAATTTTCGTCACGCCGAGCGAGTGCTCGAGTGGGCGAACATCGACGATGAGGTCCTCTTCGGTACGGTGCTCGTCGGCAAGACAGACGGCCACGACGTCCCTTCGCCCTCGCTCTCGCGAAACGTTCCTTCGAGGCACTCACGAGTGCGACGAGTGGAGCGTTAACTAGCCTTTCGCGCCTTCGGCGACCGCGCGAAGGAACTCGACGATGGCGCGCGCGCTGAACGCCGTCGCCCCCTTGGTCGTGTAACCACGACTCTGGTCCGCCCGACCTGGTCCCGCGATGTCCAGATGGACCCACGGCCGCCCATCAGTGAACCGCTGCAGCAACAGGGCCGCGGAGATCGCTCCGGCCTGGCCGGACTTGCCGATGTTCTTCATGTCGGCGATGTCTGACTCGATGTGCGACTCGTAACTCGACTCCAGCGGCAAGCGCCAGAGCTTCTCGCCGCTCCTCGCACTGGCGGCGCTGAAATAGCCGGACAGCTCGTCGGTCGATGCGAACATCGCGCCGACGTCGTCACCGAGAGCGACCTTCTGCGCGCCGGTGAGTGTCGCGACGTCAACGATCGCGTCGGGATTCGCCTCGACCGCCAGGCTCAGTCCGTCCGCCAAGATCAGTCGTCCTTCGGCGTCGGTGTTGAGTACCTCGATGGTCTTGCCATTTCGGATCGTCAGCACGTCGCCGGGCTTGAGGGCCTTCTCACCGGTGAGGTTCTCGGTCATCGGGGCGATTGCGGTGATCCGAACACGAATCGCGAGCCGGCTCGCGATTGAAAGCGCCGCCATCACGACCGCGGCGCCGGTCATGTCGGTCTTCATCGTCATCATGCCGTCGCCGGTCTTGATGGAGAGGCCACCCGAGTCGAACGTGACGCCCTTGCCTACGAGCGCAATGTGAGGAATCGGCGATCCGGGAGCCGGGTCGTACATCGCGCGAACGAGCCGCGTAGGTTGAGCGGAGCCTTGACCCACGCCCAACAATCCCCCGAGACCCTCTTCCTTGATCCGATTCTCGTTCCACACGTCGACGGTGACGTGTGGACTCTCCTCGAGTCGTCGCTGCACGTGCTTCGCGAGTTCCTTCGGGGTCAGGTCGCCAGCGGGAGTGTCGATCAGACGTTTGGCCCAATTGACCCCGGTGCCGACGACGATACCCCTGGCCAAGCCCTCCGTGATCTGGTTGTGGGTATCGACTGAGGGCAGCGGGGAGCCGAGTGGCACCACGTCGAAAGTGGCGTCACCACCAGGCTTCTTGTAGTCGTACGACGCCAGCAGCGCGCCCTCAACCAGTGCCTGGGTGGCGTCACGAGGCTGCTCGATGCCGTCAGTCGGCACGAAGAAGGCGACCGAGCCTTCACCCGAGTTACGAACCGCTGCCGCGCCAGCGAGACGGTAGTTCTCGAGTTTGTTGTAACTCGACCCGAGGCTGACGAGTACGACGTTGGACTGCTCGAAGGCGCGAAGGACCACGCAACTGCCGGGCTCGGCCTTGAGCCCTTGCTGCGTGCACCACTCCTTGGAGAAGGAGCGCGGGACGTGCTGGCCTCCGAGCGTCGTGGGCACCGACTGTGCCACGACCGCGACACCGTCATCGAAGACGACGGGAATCGCCACGGTCGCCAGTCGTGCTCCCTCGACCGGTGTTGAAAGGCGGGCTGTGTGCGACATGGAGTACCTCTCTGTCAGTGCACTCGAGCAGTGCGGTGGTTGGGGCCTTCGGCCCAGCGGGCCATCGTCCACACGAGGTCGCTCAATCGGTTCAAGTAACCAACGACCTGCGATGCCTCGAGGGGATAACCCACCGCGACGCGCTCGGCGCGCCGCACCACGGTTCGCGCCACGTCGAGGGCCGCCGACACCTGGTTCTCGCCCGGAACGACGAATTCCTTCGGCATCTCGATCTCGGCCGACAGCGCGTCGATCTGCGCCTCGAGCCGTGCCGTCATCTCGCTGGTCACGAGTGACTTCTCGGCGGTGAGTTTGTGGCGGTTCGAAGGCAACGTCGCGACCTCGGCCATGAGGACCCAGAGATCGCGCTCAACGGTGATCAGTAGTTCGTTGAGACGATCACCCGGCTGACAGAGCGATCGAGCCCACCCGAGTGCCGCTTGCGCCTCGTCAACGGCCCCGTTCACCTCGATCGGATCGGAGCTCTTCTCGACCCGGCCACCGAAGTAGAGGCCCGTCGTGCCGTCATCGCCATTCCTCGTATAAATCTTCACACCGTCAGCGTAGTGACCTCACGCCCGTCACAGGTAGCCTGATAGTCCAATGGAGTCCACCTTTCACCTTCCTTTCGCCCGCCCCGACGCGAACGACCCCTACTTGAAGGCCCTCGCCCAGCGCGTCCTGATCTACGACGGGGCCACGGGCACCAACCTCCAGATCCAAGAACTCACCGCCGACGACTTCGGTGGAGCCGAGTTCGAGGGTTGCAACGAGATCCTCGTGCTCACCCGGCCCGACGCCGTCGAGGCGCTGCACCGCTCCTTCCTCGACGTCGGCGTCGACGTGATCGAGACCAACTCGTTTGGCTCTTTCTCCGTTGTCCTGAACGAATACAGGATTCCGGAGCGCGCCCACGAACTCGCGCTCGCCTCGGCCAGTATCGCCCGGCGCATCGCGGACGACTACGCCAGTCCCTCGTCCCCTCGGTTCGTCGCTGGTTCTATCGGACCGGGTACGAAGTTCCCGACCCTTGGTCAGATCACCTACGACGACCTCTCGGCGAGTTACGAGGAACTCGCCTACGGTCTGCTCGAGGGCGGTGTCGACCTACTGCTGGTCGAGACCATGTTCGACCTCCTGTCGGGTAAGGCCGCGATCGCCGCGTGTCACCGCGCCATGGTCCGCCACGGGCGAATCGTCCCGATCCAGGCTCAGGTGACCATCGAGCTCACGGGACGAATGTTGCCCGGCACCGAGATCGGAGCCGCGATCACCGCGCTGAGCCCCCTCGGCATCGACGTGATCGGCCTCAACTGCGCGACTGGTCCCGTCGAGATGTACGAGCCGCTGCGACAGCTGTGCGAGACCGCGGCGGTCCCGGTCGCCTGTCTGCCCAACGCCGGACTTCCGAGCGTCGTCGACGGCAAGATGCACTACGACCTCACGCCCGATGCCCTCGCCGAGCACCTGTCCAGATTCGTCAGCGAATACGGGGTCGACGTCATCGGCGGTTGCTGTGGGACGTCGCCCGAGCACATCAGGCGCGTCATCGAGGCTGTTCGCCCCCTCAAGAAGGCCGTGCGAGCACCCATCGTCGAGCCCGGGGTCGCTTCCATCTACTCGTCGACGCCCTATAACCAGGACCGCTCGGTGCTGCTGGTCGGCGAACGGACCAACGCGAACGGCTCCAAGAAGTTCCGCGAGGCGATGCTCGAGGGCGACTGGGACACGTGCGTCGGGATCGGGCGCGATCAGATCAAGGAAGGTGCCCACATCCTCGATGTCTGTGTGGACTACACCGGTGCCGACGGCGTCGCCGACATGAACGAGATCATGAGCCGCCTCTCGACCCAGTCGTCGGTGCCGATCATGGTCGACACGACCGAGACGCTCGTCGCGCGCCAAGCCCTCACCTGGCTGGGTGGCAAGGCCATCTTGAACTCAGTGAATCTGGAAGAGGGTGACGGCCCGGGAACACGTCTCGACGGCTTCCTCTCCCTCGCCGCCGAATTCGGCGCCGCCGTGGTCGCCACCTGCATCGACGAGGAAGGTCAGGCGCGCACCGCCGACTGGAAGGTCCGAGCGGCCACCAACATCGTCGAACTTGCGGTCGCGAGGTACGGCCTGAGCGCCGCGGACATCTTCATCGACCCGTTGGCCCTCCCCTTGTCCACCGGGATGATCGACTCGCGTCGCGACGGCATCGAGACCATCGACGCGATTCGCCGCATCAAGGACGAACTGCCCGGCGTGCGCACCATCCTCGGCCTCTCCAACGTCTCGTTCGGACTCAACCCGGCCGCCCGCCAAGTACTCAACAGCGTCTTCCTCCACGAATGCGCCGAGGCGGGTCTCGACGCGGCGATCGTGCACGCGTCCAAGATCCTTCCGTTGCATCGCGTCGACGATGAGGCGCGGCGCGTCTGCCTCGATCTCATCTACGACCGTCGCGACGACGGCTACGACCCACTGAGCGAACTGCTGCGCATCTTCGAAGGCGTCTCCTCCTCCTCCTCGAGCGGACCGTCGCTCGATGATCTCGCACTACTCGAGCGGCTTCGACGACGAATCATCGAAGGAGCACGGGTCGGCCTCGAGGCCGACCTCGAATCTGCTCTCGCCGAGGGCCTGTCGCCACTCGACATCGTCAACGACATCCTGCTCGACGGCATGCGAGAGGTCGGCGAGTTGTTCGCTTCGGGCGACATGCAGCTTCCCTTCGTCCTGCAGAGCGCCGAGACCATGAAGTCGGCCGTGGCGTATCTCGAGCCATTGATGGAAAAGAGCGATCAAGGCGGGCGCGGGCGTGTCGTGCTCGCGACCGTCAAGGGCGACGTCCACGACATCGGTAAGAACCTGGTGGACATCATCCTCACCAACAATGGCTACGAGGTGGTCAACCTCGGCATCAAGGTCGGTATCAACGAGATGCTCAGCGCCGTCGAGGAGCACCAGGCCGACGCCCTGGGTATGAGCGGACTGCTCGTCAAGTCGACGCTCATCATGCGCGAGAATCTCGAGATCATGAACGACCGGGGCATGGCGGACCTGCCGGTCCTGCTCGGTGGCGCCGCCTTGACGCGCACCTACGTCGAGCGCGACCTTCGTGAGGTCTACGAGGGCCGGGTCTTCTACGGCAAGGACGCCTTCGAAGGCCTACGAGTGCTCGATCGGCTCGGCGAGCTTCGTAAGTCCGGCGACGACGATCCCGCCTTCGGTCGCGAAATCTCCGAACGTAAGGTCTTCCGTCGGATACGCGGCGACGCCACTGAGGCGACCGAGGGCCTTCCCTGCCGCAGCCCCGACGTCGAGCAGGACAATCCCATCTTCGTGCCTCCCTTCCTGGGCAGTCGCGTCGCCAAGGGCATGTCAATTGACGAGATCAGCGATTACCTGAACCTGACGGCTCTGTTTCGTAACCAGTGGGGATTCCGGCCCGAGGGTGGCGAAGACGATCCGGCTTTCAAGGAGCGCGTCAGCGCCACGCTTCGTGAACAACTCGCCATCGCCAAGGAGCAAGACCTGCTCATACCCCAGGTCGTCTGGGGTCACTTCGCGGTCGCGTCGGACGGGAACGAGCTGATTGTCTACAGCGATGACACGCGCCAGAGCGAACTGACGCGATTCATCTTCCCTCGACAACACCAGGCGCCGTTTCTCTGCATCGCCGACTTCTTTCGCCCAGTCGACAGTCCGGACCACGACTACGCAAGTTTCATGCTCGTCACCATGGGCGCTCGCGTCTCCGAACGTTGTCATGAGCTCTTCGCCGAGAACCGCTACACCGATTACCTGATGCTGCACGGGCTCGGCGTCGAGATGGCTGAGGCCCTCGCCGAGATGTGGCACAAGCGGATTCGTGAGGAATTGGGTTTCGTGGAGCACGATGGCCCAACCCTCACCGGCCTGTTCCGCCAGCAGTACCGCGGCGGGCGTTACTCGTGGGGCTATCCCGCTTGCCCGGACCTCACCGACAACGCCAAGGTCGCCCAGTTGCTCGAGGCGAGTCGTATCGGCGTGACCGTCTCCGAGGGATTCCAGCTCCACCCCGAGCAGACCACCGACGCCATCATCTGCCACCATCCGATGGCGAAGTACTTCGTCGCCTGAGTTCAGCGTCTGGTCGGTGACGCCACGGGCGTCGCGTCACTCAGCGCCTTCTTCGCGTGGTAACTCGACCTCGTGAGTGGCGAGGACTGGACGTGCTTCAAGCCAAGCCGCTCGCCCTTGGCCGCGAGCTCGTCAAACTCCGCGGGCTCCCACCAGCGCGCCACCGGCAAGTGCTGCGCCGTCGGACGAAGGTACTGCCCGATCGTGGCGATCGATACGCCGACCGCCGCCAGGTCAGCGAGCGTCTCTTCGACCTCGTCGGGCCTTTCGCCGAGTCCGACCATCATCCCGGACTTGGTCGTGAGCCCCGCCTGCGCGCTTCGCGCGAGCACGGTGAGCGAGCGAAGATACCCGGCACTTGGTCGAACCGCACGCTGCAAGCGGGCCACCGTCTCGATGTTGTGATTGACAACGTCAGGGCGTGAGTCGAGGATCAACTGCAGCGAGTCCATGTCACCCTTCAGGTCGCTGATGAGAACCTCGACGTTGGTCTGCGGCGAACGTTCGCGAATCGCGTAGACCGTCGCGGCGATGGCCCCAGCGCCCCCGTCGTCGAGGTCGTCGCGGGCCACGCAGGTGATGACCGCGTGACCCAGGTTGAGACGGACCACCGCCTCGCCGACGCGACCAGGCTCGGTCGGGTCAAGCTCCATGGGTTTGCGGGTGTCGATGAGACAGAATCCGCAGGCTCGGGTGCAGCGCTCACCGTTCACCATGAAGGTGGCGGTCCCCTCGGACCAGCATTCGAAGATATTGGGACACCCGGCCTCTTCACAGACCGTCACCAGGCGCAGATCCTCGGTCAAGGTACGCAGCGCCTGGTACTCGCTACCCATGTGGGCCTCAATGCGCAACCACTCGGGCTTGCGTGATTTGATGGGGATTCCCGCGTCGGGGTCCACGCCCGCCTTGCGAAGGCGACGCAGGAGGGGGCGTTCGCTGGAGTTGGACGCGACGCTGCGGTCGACGCGCGCCACCGATCCCGGTCCGCCGAGTCGGGCTGACAGTTCCTCGCCCAATCGGTCTTCGGCCTGTAGCGCCGTCACGTCCAGACCAAGCGACCGGAGTGAGGCGACGGGCTTGTCCGCGATGCCACACGGCACGATCGCGGCGAATCCGGCGAGGTCGATCTCGACATTGAGCGCCACGCCGTGCAGCGTTCGCCGCTCACCGCGCACATTGCGTTCGGTACGGACACCGACGGCGGCGATCTTGGTCGGGTGACTCTCGAGGTGCGCCCAGACGCCGGGATAGCCTTCGAGACGCCCCACGTCGCCCAGCAATCCGCCGTCGTCGAGACCGAGCACCGTCGCGATGACCGCATCCTCCAGGTGAGCGACGTGCAACTTGCCGGCCGAAGGGTCATCAGCAACGGTCACGATGGCCCACGCGACCACCTGCCCGGGGGCGTGGTAGGTCACATCGCCACCGCGGTCCGCGTCGATGACGACGGCGTCCAATTGGTCGGGGGCGATCAGGAAATGCTCGTCGTGAGTTCGGATGCCCCGCGTGTAGGTGGGCGGGTGCTCGAATAAGAGGACGTAGTCGTCGTGGGCTTGCAGGAGCGCCCGTTGCAAGTCGTTGGCCTCGGCGAACGTGACGCGCCCCAGGTGGCGCCGGCGAAGCATCTAGCGCTCGCTCTCCAGGTCCATGCCCGCAAGGAGTTCGCCCACCCGTTCCAGGTAGCTCGCCGCGACCACCGCATCACACACCCGGTGGTCGAACGACAGACCGAGTACGAGGCGACGACCGATCTCGATGGCGGCCTCAGCACCCTTCATGACGACCACCGGCGCCAACCGGACCGCACCGACGCTCAACACGGCCACCTCGGGCTGGATGATGATCGGCTCCAACCACAGGGTGTGCGCGCTGGGTGCACCCACGATGGTGAACGTCCCGCCCATGAGGTCATCGGTGGTCAACTGGCGCGACTGCAGTCGCTCGCCCAGTTCGCTCACCCTTCGTGCCAGCGCGCGCAAGGTGAGTCCCGCCGCGGCGTGCACGACTGGCACCAACATGCCGTCATCGGCGACGTGTCGCATGAAACCGAGGTTCACCGTGCGGTGCGCCAGCAATTCCTCGCCCTCGAACGTCGCGTTCAAGTACTCGAATTCAGCGAGGGCCCGCACGGCCGCGAGGCTGACTACCATCTCATCGGTGATCGCCACTCCATCGCGGGTGACACGCCCGAACGTCTCGAGCACGCCGAACACCGCACCGTCGATCTCGATCGCCACGAAGCCGTGCGGCGTCGATTGGGCGGAGACGGAGAGGTGCTGACCCATTCGACGACGTCCGTTCGAGAGGGGGATGACGACCTCCTCAGTCGGTCCGTTGGCCACCGCCCGCTCGGCGTCACGGCGGGTGATCGCGCCACCCGGACCGGTACCGCGCAACGTCGATGCCTCGACGCCGCCGTCGCTCAGAATCCTTCGAACGACGGGCGAGATCACGACACCGCGCTGCGCGTCCTCGCCGGAACCGGCGACCGCGGTCGTGGTCGTGGTCGAGGAGGTCGTCGCCGACTTCAGGGACTCGCTCGGCTCCTCGCTCGGCGCGGGGGCACCGGCAACGGCGTTCTCGTCGATGATCGCCACGCGTGCACCGGTCTCAACCGTGTCACCCTCTTCGGCGAGGATCTTCACGATCACGCCCGCGGCGGGTGACGGCATCTCCGAATCAACCTTGTCGGTCGAGACTTCGAACAATGGCTCATCACGCGCGACTACGTCGCCGACCTTCTTGAACCATTGCGTGATGATTCCCTCGGTGACCGACTCACCAAGCGATGGGAGCGTGACATCAACCAACGTGCAGTCCTCTACCCGCCAACGCCAAGAGGGTCTCACCGAAGGTCTCCGAGAGCGACGGATGCGGTTGGATCAAGGCGGCTGCCTCCTCAGCGGTCGCCTCCCAGTTGACCGCGAAGTACCCGGCACCCAGCTGCTCGGTGACCCAGGGGCCAGCCATGTGCACACCAAGTATCTGTCCGGCGGTGCCGTCAGCGCGCTTCTCCGCAATGATCTTCACAACGCCATCGGTGTCACCGATGATCTGCGCGCGGCTGTTGCCTCCGAAGGGGTCCTTCTTCACAATGACGTCGTAGCCCTTGGCCTTCGCCGCTGCCTCCGTGAGTCCGCAGAAGGCGACCTCGGGGTTCGAGTAGATGGCCCAGGGAACGCGCTCGTAGTCAACGGGCACGACGGGCTCGCCGAGAATGGTCTTTATCGCGACGATCGCCTCGGCGAAGCCCACGTGGGCGAGTTGGGGGGTGTTGGCGACGACGTCGCCCACGGCGAACACGTTCGGGTTGGCCGTGCGCTGATAGCCATCGGCCACCACGAAGCCCCGGTCATCGAGTTCGACGTTGGTTCCCTCGCCCAGAAGGCCTTCGGTACGAGGGCGACGGCCCACCGAAAGGACGACCATGTCGACCTTGACATCGTCGGCTCCTTCGATGTTGATCGACGTTCCACCCTTCTTCGGGGCGTGTCCCGTGATCTTCACCCCGGTTTGAATCGCGATCCCACGCTTTTTGAACGAACGCTGCACGACGTTGGCAACTTCGGTGTCGCATCCGGCGAGGATGGATGGAAGCCCTTCGAGGATGGTCACCTTGGTGCCCATGTCAGCCAACATCGACGCGAACTCACAACCGATGGCGCCGCCACCGATGACCGCTGCGGTCACGGGGAGCGCGCTCAGGTCGAGGAACTCGTCGGACGTGAGCACGATCGTGCCGTCCACCTCGAAGCCCGGCAGCGTCCGGGGAACGGATCCGGCGGCGACGATGACGTTGGTGCCCTTGGCGAGGACGCCCTCGTCCTCGCCGTCGACGACGGTGACGACCTGATCGGCGTCGAGACGCGCGGTACCACTGAAGACGGTGACCTTGCGGCCCTTCAAGAGTCCCGACACTCCCTTGAAGAGGCGGTCGACGATCTCGTTCTTGCGGGCCTGACTGACCGCGAAATCAACCTTGACGTCCGTCGTGGTGAACCCGAAGGCCCCGGCGTGTTCGAGCGTCTGGCGGACGTGGGCGGTCTCGAGGAATTCCTTCGCCGGCACGCATCCGCGGTGCAGGCAGGTACCGCCCACCTTGTCACGCTCCACGAGCGCGACGTTCAATCCGGCAGCTGCGCCATAGAGCGCTGCGGCGTATCCGCCGGGCCCTCCTCCGATTACCACCACGTCGAACTGCTGGACCTCGTTAGCCACGGCTATCCCTTCAATCATTGATACCGACCCCAGGGAATCCTAATGTTTCTCCAGCCCGATGACAGCGGGTCAGCTCACGAGTGCTGACCTCGTTGGAAGTCGGCGGCGGCGGTCGCGAGTTCGTCGACGAAGTCGTTCATCTGGTCGCCCGAATGCCCCTTGACCCACGAAAACGTTATGCGTCGTGGGCTTTCCAGCACGAGTTCGAAGAGCTGTTCCCAGAGATCTCGGTTGGCGACGGGTTGCCCCTGCGAGTTCTTCCAGCCTCGTCGCAGCCATCCAGCGTGCCACTTGTCATTAAAACATTTCACCACGTAGGTGGAGTCGCTCACGATCTCGATCTCGGCGTCGGTGTTCTCACGAAGGGCCTCGATCACGGCGAGCACCTCCATTCGCTGATTCGTCGTGTGTGAGGCGGCGCCACTCGCGTAACTGTCGATACCGCTCGCCCACGCCCAGCCCCCGGGTCCGGGATTACCGCGGCACGCGCCGTCGGTATGAATTCGTTTCATATGATCCGGGTGATCCACGAATCTGGGTCAGCGGTGAACCGGGTGATGGACGTCGGGAACTCTCCCCTGAGGACCTGGCCGAGGGTGACGTGCTCGAGCACTTCGCGAAGCGCCCCTCGTACCGCCACCCATACGTCGCGCAGGTGGCGTGCTTCACCTTCGTACATGAGCGTCTCGGGACGCATCCCGCGAACGCCGGCGAGTGGCCCGCTCACCACGCGCAAGATATCGGCGATCATGATGTTGTCGGCGTCGCGCGCCAACTTGAATCCACCTTCGGGGCCCCGCTGGCTCGTGACGAGTCCACCGCGACGAAGGTCCGAGAGAATGGCCCCCAGGAACTTGGCGGGCAATTCCTGTTCCTGCGCCAGGTGCTCCGCGCTGATCGAGGAATCACTCGCGGCGAGGGTCAAGAGTGCTCGAATCGCGTACTCGGCCTTCGCGGGAATCTGCATGCCACCATTCTGCCCTACGCACGTCGCTGTCCATGCCAACTCGCCAGAACTTCTATGGTGGACATCGTGCTTGAACTGAAATCACGAAATCTCTACCTCTGCGTCGCCCACCGTGACGACATGGTCACCTTCCTCCCCGCGGTGCTTCGTGGCGGTGTCGACGTGGTGCAGTTGCGCGAAAAAGACCTTCCCGACGAGTTGCGACGGGCGACGGCTCGACTGATGGTTCCGATCTGCCGAGATTTCGCCGTCCCCTTCATCATGAACGACTCGCCGGAGCTCGCTCTCGAAGTGGAGGCGGATGGCGTGCACGTGGGACAGGACGACGTGAGCGTGGCGCGCTGTCGCGACTTGCTTGGCCCCGACGCGATCATCGGCCTTTCGACCCATTCCAGCGAGGAATTCGATGGCGCGCTCAGCCAGGACGCCTCGTACTTCAGCGCCGGCCCCATCGTTGCGACACCGACCAAGCCGGGCCGCTCGGGCACGGGCGTCGACTACGCCGTGGCGTGCCAGCGCCGAAGCGACCGTCCCGTCTTCGTGACTGGTGGCGTCACCGACCAGAACGTCGCCGAACTCGTCACCGCCGGCCTTCGCCACTTCGTCGTCGTTCGCTACCTCGCCCAGGCGCCTGACCCCGAAGCGGCGGCGCGCGCACTGCGCGAGGCCCTGGACCTCGCACTGTCAACGGTGGCGGTCGAGCCAACCTAACAACGTGGCCACCATGCGCGGGTCGGCCCGCAACTGGTGGCCCGCACCTTGGATGATTCGAAGCTCCGCTCGCCCCTCGGCGGCGGCCAGGAAGTCGCGCGCGTCGCCCACCGGTACCTCGATGTCATCGGCACCGTGGCCAATGAGCAATCGTCGTGGTGGGATCTTGGCGATTGCGCCCAACGGATCGATGGCCAGCACGTCGTCACGCAGCGCGTCGGGCGTGAGCAGGTCGTCGGCGTCGCCTACGACACCTGCCACCTGCACGGCACGATGAAGGCTCTCGGCGCTGGAACACCAGTGTTCGAGGTGAGCCGGCGCCGCGAACGTGGCCACGCCGCGAACGCGCTCATCATTGGCCGCGGTGGCGATCGCCAGTGAACCTCCAAAGCCGAATCCCGCGAGTGAGATCCGTCGTTCGCCCTCGTCGATTCGTTCGAGGATCGCGTCGAGATCGGCTCGCCATTGCGTGGCCGAGAACGTCCCAGTGGATCCGCCCACACCGGACAACGTTCCCGTGGCGATTGTCCATCCCGACTCGTTCGCCAGGTGTTCTGCGAGTTCGGGCAACAGGCCGGCTGCCTGACGGCCCATGCCCATCGCCCGGGGAAGGCCGTGCACCAGCACGAGGATGTGATCGGTGACCGGACGACTGCTCGAGGTTGCGATGCGCAGGTCGAGGAGCGATCTCCCGCTCTCCAATTGCTCGTGGGCGAGCACGTGTCGCTAGATGCCCAGGCGCTGAGCCAGTAATTCGCGGTGGTACGCCGGGTCGCCCAAGAACAGCTCGGAGCTCTTGGCGCGCTTGAAGTACAGGTGCGCGTGGTGCTCCCACGTAAACCCGATGCCGCCGTGGATCTGGATGTTCTCGGCCGCGCAGTGGAAATACGCCTCGGAACAGAATGACTTGGCCAGGCTCGCCGCCACGGGCAACTCGTCATTGAGTTCCTGAGCGGCCCACGCGGCGTAGTACGCCGCTGACTTCGCTGACTCGACGTCGAGCAGCATGTCGGCACACTTGTGCTTGATGGCCTGGAACGATCCAATTGGTCGGCCGAACTGCACGCGGACCTTCGCGTACTCGACTGCGTTGTTGAGCACGCGCTGGGCTCCGCCGACTTGCTCGGCCGCCAAGGCGGCCGCGGCGATGAACATGGTGGTCTCGAGTCCGGCGAACGCGCCACCGTCCACGCCGACGAGCGCCGCTGGAGCGTCGTGGAACTCGATGCGACTCTGCTTTCGGGTCTGATCCATGGTGGGCAGGGCTTCACGCGACACGCCCGGGGCGTCGGCGCGCACGGCGAAGAGTGACAGTCCCTTGTCGGTTACCGCAGGCACGAAGATGACCGTGGCGGTGTTGCCATCGGTCACGTAGTTGCGCACCCCGTTGAGCACAAAACCGTCGCCCGACGCCGCCGCGGTCGTCGATGTCGATGCGAGGTCCCACTGGCCAGCGTCGTCGGTCAGGGCCAGGGTCGCAATGGTTTCGCCCGACGCGATGCCCGGCAGGTAGGCGGCCTTATCGCTCTCGGTCCCGACCTGCAGAACGGCGTTGGCCGCGAGCGCCACCGTGGAGAAATACGGTGAGCACAGCAGTGCCGCACCCATCTCCTCGAACACGACGTAGAGCTCGACCGGTCCGTAGCCTTGGCCGCCGAATTCCTCGGGAATCCCGAGTCCCTGAAGCGCCAATTCGTTCGCCATCTGGTCCCAGACGGCCGGGTCGTACCCCTCGGGGGTCGCCATCAGCCGACGAACTTCGGTCTCTGGCGACTTCTCATCCAGGAAGCGCTTGACCATCTTGCGCAGTTCATCTTGTTCTTCGCTGAATCCAAAGTTCATCATGATCCTCTGTCTAGGCCCGGCGGAAAGTGAAGCCAATCGAAATACCGTTCACAGTGACATTAGCGAAAAGTCCGAACGCCGTTGGACGTGGCATTCTGGAGTGGTGGACAATGTCGAATTGGTCTGGTCGGACGCGCTCGCCGAGGTACACCGTTTCGTGGTCGGACCGGTACAGAACAACGTGTACGTCGTGCGGTGTCGGCGAACAGGCGTGGCGGCGCTCATCGATGCCGCCAACGAGCACGACCGCCTTCTTCGCGTCGCCGCGAGCCTCGGCGTGACGTCAGTACTCGAGACGCACGGCCACTGGGACCATATCGGGGCCGTCGAACAGGTGCGCGAGGCCGGCATCGACGTCTGGGTCCGCAGCGAGGACGCGCCACTGCTCCCCAGTTACGACCACCTCCTCGAGGATGACGCCGTACACGAGGTCGGTGAGTTGCGGCTCTTGAACGTCCATACGCCGGGTCACACCCCGGGCTCGATCTCCTTCGCCCTCCAGCACACCCCCCTCCTGTTCACAGGGGACACGCTGTTCCCAGGCGGGCCGGGCAATGCCACGTTCGAAGGCGGTGACTTCGCAACGATCATCACCTCGATCGAGCAGAGGATCTTTCGCGCCTACGGTGACGAGACGATCATCTGGCCCGGTCATGGAGCCAATTCAACGATCGGCACGGAGCGGCCCCACCTGGATGAATGGATTGAACGAGGCTGGTAATGACCGGGCAACCTCTCGGCCGCCACCGGTAGGCTCTCCAACGTGCCGATACCCCTCCTCGAACTCCGTAATCTCCACGCCGAAGCCGACGGCGCGACGATCCTTCGCGGGATCGACCTGGTCGTAGAGCAGGGTCAGGTCCACGCCCTCATGGGGCCCAACGGCGCCGGCAAGTCCACGCTCGCCAACGTCATCATGGGTCACCCGGGTTACACGGTCACCGCGGGCGAGATCCTGTTGCGCGGCGAGAACATCGCGACCTGGACAGCCGACCAGCGCGCTCGTGCCGGCATCTTCCTGGCCTTCCAGTACCCCGAGGCGATCAGCGGTGTTTCCGTGGTCCAGTTCCTACGCCAGGCCATCGCCGCGCGCAAGGGGTTAGAGGAGTTGAGCATCCTTGAAGTGCGACTCGACCTCATGGAGTGGATGGACCGTCTCGGTATGGACCCCGCGTTCGCCGAACGTCACTTGAACGACGGGTTCTCCGGTGGAGAGCGCAAGCGCAACGAAGTGCTCCAAATGGCGTTGCTCGAGCCCATCATCGCGCTCCTGGACGAGACCGATTCAGGGCTCGACATCGACGCCCTGCGCGTCGTTGCCCGTGGGGTGCGCACTGTTCGCGACGAGCACCCCGAAATGGGTGCCGTCGTTGTGACCCACTACGTCAAGTTGCTCGAAGAGATCGAGCCCGACCAGGTCCACATCCTCGTCGATGGTCAGATCGTCCATTCCGCAGGACCCGAACTCGCCCAGACCATCGAGCACGAGGGCTATGACGCGTGGCGACCGGTCACGCTGTGACGAGTTTCGATCCCCGCCGGGTGCGCGCTGACACGCCCCTGCTCGCGCGATCGGTCCACAATCGCCCGATCACCTACCTCGACTCGGCGGCGTCCTCGTTGCCACCGCGCACGGTCATCGAGGCGATGAGCCGCTACTACGAACAACGTCACGCGAACGTCCACCGTGGGGTGTACCAAACGGCCAACGAAGCAACCGCCGTCTACGAAGGCGCCCGCCAAGCCGTCGCCAGATTCGTCAACGCCCCCGGCGGCGCCCACGAGATCGTCTTTACGAAGAACGCCACCGAGTCGTTCAATCTGCTCGCGAAGTCCTGGGGTAGAGCGAACCTGAAGGCGGGCGACGTCGTGCTCGTCACCGAGATGGAACACCACGCCAACATCGTCCCGTGGTTCCAACTTCGAGAGACCACCGGGATTGAGGTCCGCTTCATCCCGGTCACCGACGACTTCCGTCTCGATCTGGCCAACCTCGACGAATTGATGCAGGGTGTCAAGCTTCTTTCGATCGCGGCGATGTCCAACGTCCTCGGCACCATCAACCCGGTGAAGGAACTGGCCGCGATCGCCCATCGGCACGGAGCCCTCATCGCCGTCGACGGCGCCCAGTCGGTCGCGCACGCCATCACCGATCTCGTCGATCTGGACGTCGACTTCTTCATCTTCTCCGGTCACAAGATGCTAGGTCCCACCGGTATCGGCGTCTTCTGGACCCGAGAGCACATCTTGAAGTCGATGCCGCCCTTCCTGGGTGGAGGCGGGATGATCGCCGACGTGCGCATCGACGGTTACACACCGGCGAGCGGACCGTCGCGCTTCGAGGCGGGCACTCCGCCAATTGCCGAAGCGGCGGGCCTGAGCGCTGCCATCACCTACCTCGAAGGCCTCGGAATGGGCGCAATTGCCGATCACGAGCGTGTGCTGACCCACGATGCGCTCGCCCGACTCACCGAGAACTTCGACGGCCGGGTCCGGATCATCGGTCCGAGCGACACGAGCAGCCGTGGCGGCGTCATCAGCATGGACATCGAAGGCGTCCACGCGCACGACGTGGCACAGGTTCTCGACCAGTTCGGTGTGTGTGTCCGTCCCGGTCACCACTGCGCCAAGCCCCTGATGCGTCGCTTCAATCTGACCGCGACCGCGCGCGCCTCGTTTGGACCCTATTCCCTCGTCACCGATACCGACGTGCTGCTCGAGGCCCTAGGCCACGCCGTCACCATGTTCGGGTAGTCCGATGTCCAATCTCGACGACCTCTATCGCGAAGTGATTCTCGACCATTACCGTTCTCCGCGCAATCGCGGCGAACTCCCGTCGCCCCCGGCTATCCGGGTCGAAGGGTTCAACCCGCTCTGCGGCGACGAGATCGTCGTCTACCTCGACGTCCGCGACAACGTGCTGGTCGACATCAAACTCACTGGTCACGGTTGCTCCATCTCGCAGTCCTCGTCCTCGCTCATGAGCTCGGCCGTCAAGGGCAAGCCGATTGAGCAGGTCCACCAGATAATCGCCACCTTCAAGCAGCTCATGACGGTGCACGAGACCGCCCTTGACGGGGAGGCGAATCCTGTGCCCGTCGATCATCGTGAACTCGGCGAACTCGCCGCGCTCCAGGGTGTCGTGAAATTCCCGGTCCGCATAAAATGTGCGGTGCTCGCCTGGAACACCTTGCTGCAAGGTCTCGACGAACTCGAGTAGCGACTCAGGGCGTGCAGGGAACCGGGTCGAAGAACTGCTGACCCGGGGTCGCAATAGTCGTCGTCGTTACCGGCGCCGTGGTCGTGGCCGAGTGCTTCTTCGTACTCGTGGTGGTCACCTTCGAGGGGGGTGCCGTGGTCGTGGTCGTGACGACCGGAGGCATCGGTGTCTGGCCCGCGGGGTCCGGCGGAGGGTTGGTCGGTGTCAAGAGACCCTTGCCGAAGACGTTCACCAGCATCTGCTGCGCGGCGGGCTGGCTGACGTACAGCACGTCGCCGATCGCAGATTGACCCGGGGCGGTCGGGAGCGTGTAGGTCAGCATGCTGGCCGGGTTGATGCCGTGGAACTTGACGACCAGCGCGATCAGCTCATCCAGGGTGAACGCATCGTCCAAGGTGATCCCCTGGGGGAGCTTCGAGAGGAACGAGTTGATGGTGAGCGGGTTGTACAGCCGCTTGGCCCGCGCGATCATGGCGCGCATGAAGGCGTTCTGGCGGTCGATGCGACCGTAGTCACTCGTGACGTCGTAGTTCCACACACCGTTCTCGAACCACTCGTAGTGGCGGCTGCGAGCAACGGCCAATGCCTGTGCGCCGGTCACGAGCTGGCAGCCGGCGTGCGTGATGTTCAGGTTCGAGAAGGCGTCCTTCGCGGGATAGGGAAAATCGAGATAGACACCGCCCAGGGCGACAGCCGCGTTGATCAGCCCACTGAAGCTCACCACGATCGTGTGACTTATGGGAATTCCGAAGTTTGCGGTGATCGTCTGGGCGAGCAGCGAGGGGCCACTGCCGAAGTTGACGTTGATGCGGTTGAACCGGCCGTAGGTGGACTGGTTCGCCAGGAGTGTCACCAACGTATCGCGAGGGATCGAGAGCACTGAGATGGTCCCGGCCGCTGGATCCACGTGCATGATCTTCACCACGTCACTGCGCTGTCCCGACACCGAGCCGGTCGAGGCACCCGTCTGGGCCGCGACCGCGCCCGTCAGCCCCGCTCGCGAGTCTGATCCGATTTCGAGGATGTTGAACGGTTGACCGGACAACTGCGGGAGTTCGCCCGCCACGTGAATCTTGGGAATCGTGCCGAATCGATACTGCGCGTAGAGGTATCCGCCACCGACGACGCTCGCGATGAGTGCGAACACGACCACGAGACCGATGATGACATTGCGCCGTGTGCGGTGCTCACCGCGGGTGCGCACCTTGCGCGTCACGCCTGACTTACTGTCCACGGCCTCGCCCAGGGCGAGTAGCCGGTGCTCGTTCGCGAGCGCGCTCCGCTTTTCCTTACGAGACTCGTGGCCGCCGCGCGGATCGTTGTGACGTCCGTCAGTCATTCGACAAGGTTACCAAGACGAACCGGCGCACCCGGCGGTCAGCCCTTGACGGGGCGGAACGGCTCGTAGCCATCGCGCTCGAGGACCTCGGAGAGCTCGGGACCACCCGTCGCCACCACCCGGCCGTCGGTCATGACGTGGATGACGGTCGGCGTCAGTTCTTGCAGGAGTCGGCGGAAGTGGGTGATGGCGAGCACCCCGCACTCCCATTCGGTCGTGGCACTGCTGAGACGTCGCGCCACGGCGCCGAGCGCGTCGACGTCCAGTCCAGAGTCAATCTCGTCGAGCATGGCGAACTTCGGTCGTAGGACGCCGAGTTGCACCATCTCTGCGCGTTTGCGTTCGCCGCCGGACAGGTCGACATTGACGAAACGGTCGAGCACGTCGTCACGAAGTTCGACCCGCCTCGCTTCATCGCTCATGCGCCCTCGAAGTCCCTTCGGATCCGCGCCGGCCGCGACCAGGAGATCGATGGGACGCACTCCGGCGACCTCCATCGGGTGCTGCATGGCGAGGAAGAGGCCGTGACGCGCCCGTTCGGTCGGCGACAGCGCCAGTAACTCGACGCCATCGAGCAGCACGGCGCCGTCCAGAACCTTGTAGCCCGGGCGGCCGCTCAATGCGTGCGCCAGCGTCGACTTGCCCGACCCGTTGGGCCCCATGATGACGTGGACCTCACCCGAGCGCATTGACAGGTCGAAACCCTTGAGGACTTCCTTGCCGGCGACCTCAACGCGAAGCCCCTCGATGATCAACGTTGACGTCATGGCACCATCACCTCGAGGCGACCATTCACCGCGTGAACGTCGTAGCTCGCGACGGGTCGCGTGGCGGGAAATGACATGGGCGCTCCATCGCTAAGTCGAAACATGGCACCGTGGCGGGCGCACTCGATCTCGCACGTCGCGACCGAGACCTCGCCCAAGGAAAGACTGAAATCCTCGTGACTGCAACGGTCGTCGAGCACGTAGACGTCCTCTTCGATGCGAACAACCACCAGAACCCTTCCGTCCAGACGGAGTTGGCGAGCTTCGCCGTTCACGAAATCCTCCAGGACGCCGATATCGTGGGCCTTCACGGCGCCACGACCTTCACCAGCGCGAGGACCGACGTCACGTCGTTTTCGACCAGTTCTGCCAGTTCCTTCGGCAGAGCCGTCAACATCTCGTAGAAGAAACCCTGAATCATCAGACGTTCAGCGTCACTACGCGTCACGCCCCTCGACTCGAGGTACCAACGCTGCAATTCGTCCAGTGGACCGACGCTCGACGCGTGAGCGCAGACCACGTCGTTCTCGCGGATGTCCAGGTTCGGGACGCTGTCGGCGTGCGCGCGCGCCGACAGGAGAAGATTGTGATTCGTCTGGCGCGCGTCGGTGCGCTTCGCGCCCTTCTCGATTTCAATGAGACCGGTGTAGACCGATCGGGACTCGTCGGCCACCGCCCCCTTGGAGAGCAGTACCGACCGCGTGCGCCCCGACTTGTGGAACTGATGTGTTCGAAAGTCGTGGACCTGGTCCGACGAACCGAGGAACGTCGTGCGCAACTCGTTCTCGGCGCCGGTCGCCAACATCTCCGCGTCGTTGCGCGAACGGTTGTAGTGCCCGCCGATGCCGATGACCGCTTGACGCAGTCGCGCGTCGCGGTGCAAGAAGCCCGTCGTTCGAGCGACGTGCCATGCGCTGGTGCTCAATCGCTGATAGGTGATCAAGTGGAGCGATCCGTTGTCGCCCACCTCGTACTCGCTCAATGGAACGACCAGCGCGTCGTCGCCACCCTCGAAGTACTCGACCACGGTCGCGCTCGAGGAACGGCCCATTCTGATCTGCGTGCGCGAGAACGAGGCCGAACCGGACGTCGTGTTGAGCACCACGATCGGTCCCTCGACGTTGACACCATCACCGATGCTGATAACGGTGGTCGCCGGCACGAGCGCGTCGTTGAGGACCGCGAACGTATCGTGCTCGTAACGTTGCGCCATGGAAGTACCAGAGACCGAACTGGCATTCTCAACAATTTCGACCCGTACTCCATCGAGGGACGCGCCGCTGTCGACGCAGTAGCCGTCCACCACGCGAACGACGAGACCCGCTCGAGCGCACAACTGGGCGGCGAAGACCGAGTCGGCCAGCACTTCGGGCGACGAGCTCACCACGAAGGTGTCGAGGTCGAGGTCCTTCAACGGCGCGTAGCGCCAGACCTCGTCCGAGGTGGAGGGCAAGCCCTCCTCCTGGAAGGCTTGCCACGACAACTGACGTTGCGCCGCGTCAGGGCGCGTTGCAATGAATGAGAGGGCTGAATCAGCGAAGGTTTTCATAGGTACGTTGAACAAGCAAGTGTAACGGGGAGGTCAGACTTTCCAGCGGTCCAGGGCCTAGGCTGAATCGAAACGCTCTTGGGGGATTCTGTGGATTTCGCGTCCGACGTCTTGACACTTGAGGTAAACGGCCACGTAGCGACACTCTGGCTGGACCGCGCGGAGGCGCGCAATGCCATGGGCAGTGCCCTGTGGCGCGATCTACCCCTGGCGGCCGCGGCGGTCGAGAATGATCGGTCGGTTCGTGTGCTCGTCATCGCGGCCAAGGGACCCCATTTCACGGTGGGTCTGGACCTCAAGGAACTTGGCGGCAGCCTCATCGGCGGTGGCTCGACGCACACCGCATCCGCACCTTCCAAGGCCGCCTCGAGCGCGATCTCCTACAAGGCCGTCCGGTCGATGCAGGATTCCGTCTCGTCCATCGCCGCTCTTCGCGTTCCGGTCATCGCGGCGGTGCACGGCTACTGCATCGGCGGAGGCGTCGACCTGGCGAGCGCGTGCGACATCAGGCTCTGCTCGAGCGACGCCGTCTTCTCGGTGCGCGAGGCCAAGGTGGCTATCGTGGCCGATCTGGGGACCCTCCAGCGCCTGCCCAAGATCGTCAGTGCGGGACACGTGGCCGAACTGGCGTTCACGGGCAAGGACATCGACGCCGCACGTGCTGAGCGGATCGGACTCGTGAATTCCGTGCACGGTGACGATGCCGCGGACGTGCTCAGCGCAGCGTACGCGCTGGCCAACGAGATTGCGGCTAATTCCCCCCTTGCGGTTGAGGGGACGAAGGCGGTGCTCGCCGCAAATGACGCGCATACCGTGCCCGAAGGCCTCGAATTCGTGGCGCGCTGGAACACCATGTACCTGCAGAGCAACGACCTCAAAGAGGCGATGACCGCATTCCTCGAGCGTCGACCTGCGGTGTTCAACGGCGACTAGCGTCGCCAGAACTTCCAATTGCGTCGGTCCTTCTTCTCCAACTCGTCTAGTTCGCGACGGCGCTCCTCGATCATCTCTGGGGCGACGGCGTTGACGATTTCACCCGCCATCTTCAATATCTCACGACGATCTTCCAGCGATATGTCACTCTCGGGCGCCTTTTCCACTGGTCGATCGACGAGCGACCCGTGGACCCAACCGACGTCGGCCAATCGAGGCTCGTAGGTCATGCACCCGTCGGGACACGACCACGGCTGATCGGGCGCATTCCCGAGCACGCAGAACCTGGCGACCTCGCCAGACTTATAGGTCCGACTTTGAAAGTGTTTGCATTCTTCACGCATGCCCATCTGCCAATTCTCGCACGAAAGTATGCCTGGTTCCTACGATCACGGGTTCGGAAGTCCCTCGCAATCCCAGGACGACCAGCCAACCTAGCCGATCGATCCTTCCATCTGGAGCTCGATCAGTCGTGACCATTCAACGGCATATTCCATCGGCAGCGTCCTGGTGACGGGCTCGATGAACCCGTTCACGATCATGCCCATCGCCTGACTCTCGGTGAGGCCTCGGCTCATGAGGTAGAACAACTGCTCGTCGCCGATCTTCGAGACGGTCGCTTCGTGGCCGATTGACGCATCCTGCTCACCAACCTCCATGTAGGGCTTGGTCTCTGATGTCGACATCTCGTCCAGGAGCAGGGCGTCACATCGAACGAAACTCTTGGCCCCCGTCGCACCCTCTTCGACCTTGACGAGTCCGCGATAGGCGGTCAGCCCGCCATCCTTCGAGATCGACTTGGACACGATGGTCGAGGTCGTTTCGGGCGCACAATGCACCATCTTCGCCCCCGCATCTTGAATCTGACCCGAACCCGCGTAGGCCACGGAGAGGACCTCGCCGGAGGCCTTGGGCCCCATCAGGTAGACCGACGGGTACTTCATGGTGAGCCGTGAGCCGATGTTGCCGTCGATCCACTCGACGTGGGCCTCCGCCTCGGCGCGTGCGCGCTTGGTGACCAGGTTGTAGACGTTGTTCGACCAGTTCTGGATCGTGGTGTACGTGATACGCGAACCCGCAAGGGCGACGAGCTCCACCACCGCCGAGTGCAGTGAGTCGGTGGAGTAGACCGGGGCCGAGCATCCCTCCACGTAGTGGACCTGACTTCCCTCGTCCGCGATGATCAGGGTGCGCTCGAACTGGCCCATGTTCTCGGTGTTGATGCGGAAATACGCCTGCAGCGGTTGATCGACATTGACGCCCGGTGGCACGTAGATGAACGATCCCCCGCTCCACACGGCCGAGTTGAGGGCCGCGAACTTGTTGTCGTTGGGCGGGATCACCGTTCCGAAGTACTTGCGCACCAAGTCGGGGTACTCACGCACCGCGGTGTCCATGTCGCAAAAGAGCACACCGAGACGCTCGAGATCCTCGCGGTTGCGGTGGAAGACGACCTCCGACTCGTACTGGGCGGTCACACCGGCCAGATACTTGCGTTCAGCCTCGGGGATGCCCAGGCGCTCGTAGGTATTCTTGATCGCGTCGGGTAGGTCCTCCCACCGCTCGACGCGACCCTCGGTCGGCTTGATGTAGTAGTAGATGTCGTTGAAATCGAGGTCCGGCATGCGGGTGGCGAACCACGGCAACATCGGCTTGTTCTCGAATCGCTTCAGCGCGTTCAGTCTGAATTCGAGCATCCACGGTTCTTCGTTCTTGATGCCGGACATCTCGCGGACAATGGCCTCGTTGATCCCCTTCTTCGGTTTGAAGACCGGAATCTGTTCGTCGGACCAGCCGAGTTGGTAGCGGCTGAAATCAAGATTGTCGACAGTCATTGTGCTCCTCTGGGATTAACCCTACGGCAATAGTAGTAACTAATGCCACCGTCGCGAGCACAAGATCTCGCGAATTCCTCGCCTGGGGAGCCTCCTCGCCACGAGATGGACGATCGCGGGACCGGTCGAAGTTCGCGCGGCGCACCAGGACCCTTCGAGCCGCGAACGCGCCGAGCACACATCTGGCAAAGTGGAGCCGTGCCAAACCGCCCCTCTGCCCTTCAGCGCCCCCACTCGATCACTCGCCACGGCGACACCAGGGTCGATCCGTACTACTGGCTGATGGACCGCGAGAATCCCGAGGTACTCGCGCACCTGCGCGCCGAAAACGAGTATCTGGCCCAGCAACTCGCTCACCTGAAGCCCCTGGAGGACGAACTCTACGAGGAGATCAAGGCTCGCATCGAGGAGACCGACATCTCGGTGCCCGTGCGCCGGGGAGTCTGGTGGTACTTCGATCGCACGCGCGAGGGCCTCGACTACGCGATCAGCTGTCGCGTGCCGGCGTCACCCGATGACTTCACCCCGCCCGACATCGACCCCAACTCGACGCTCACGGGTGAGCAGACCGTCCTCGACGAGAATCTCGAAGCCGTCGGTCATGATTTCCTGTCCGTGGGAATCCTGAGCGTCAGCCCCGACGACGGATGGGTCGCCGTCGGGACCGACTTCGAAGGGGCGGAGCGTCACCACGTGACTATTCGACCCCTGGCGGGTCAATCCCCGATTGACGACCAACTCGACGACGTCTACTACGGATTCGCCTGGGCGAACGACAGCCGCCACTTCTTCTACACCCGTATCGACGAGACCATGCGTCCATGGCAGCTCTGGCGTCACGAGCTCGGGACGGACTCGAGCACCGACGTCCTGGTCTTCCAGGAGGATGACGCCCAGTACACCGTCTCGGTCGGACGAAGCCGCGACGACGCCGTGATCGTGCTGCTCGTCGGCTCCTCGACCACGACGGAACTCCACTATCTGGCGGCTAGCGACCCGACGGGCGAGTTCGCCATCGTTGAACCGCGACGTCAGGGGATCGAGTACACGGTCGAACACTTCACCGACGCCGACGGTCGGGGATGGTGGCTCAAGGTCACCAACGAGGACGCGACCGACTTTCGTCTCCTCGCTCGACTCGAGCCCGACGCCGAATGGCGCGAGCTCATCGGCGAGCGACCGGGCAACCGACTCGACGGCGTCGACGCCTTCGCAGGTTTCCTCGCCCTCAGCGAACGCGTCGACGGTTCGGCGGCGGTGCGCGTCGTTCCCATCGTGCCCGGAGGCGATCCCTTCGGGTCGGATCCGATCGGGCGCTCACGCCTCGTCGCTGGTGACGCGAACCCCAGCACGGTCTCGCTCTCGGCCAACGTGATCTACGACAGTCCGCAGCTTCGCGTCGCCATCACCTCGCTCATCACGCCACGACTGATCGCTGACGTCGTCATCGAAACCAGCGAGTTGCTCGTGCGAAAACAGCAGAAAGTGGTCGGGGGCTACGAGCAGTCCGACTACGTGACGGGCCGTCTCTGGGTGAGCGCGAGTGACGGTACGCGGGTGCCGGTCTCGGTCGTGGCACGCAAGGACGTGCTCGACGTCGCGGACAACGGCGAGTTGCGCGCGAAGCGCCCCTCGCCATTCCTGCTCTACGGCTACGGGAGTTACGAGATATCGATCGACCCCTCCTTCTCATCGCTTCGCCTGTCGCTGCTCGATCGCGGCGTCATCTTCGCGATCGCCCACGTGCGCGGCGGCGGTGAGATGGGGCGTTCGTGGTACGAAATGGGCAAGCTGGCACAGAAGCCAACATCCTTCAGTGACTTCGTCGCCGTGGCGCGCGAACTGGTTCGAACGGGCTGGACGACCCCCGACCAACTCGCCGCACGTGGTGGATCCGCCGGCGGACTCCTGATGGGTGCGGTCATGAACCTGGCCCCGGAACTCTTCCGCTGTGTGGTGGCCGAGGTGCCCTTCGTCGACGCACTGACCACCATGCTCGACGCGTCACTCCCCCTCACGGTGGGCGAATGGGAGGAGTGGGGCAACCCCGACGCCAGTGCCAGCGCGTACCGCACCATGAAGGCCTACTCGCCGTACGACAACGTCCTCGCCGTCAATGACGACGGGTCCCCGCGCGTCTACCCGCACCTCTTCGCCGCGGGTGGACTCAATGACTCGCGCGTCGGCTTCTGGGAGCCCGCGAAGTGGGTACTCAAACTGCGCGACGCGAACCCGGCGAATGTCGCGCTGCTCAAGACCGAGATGGGAGCGGGACACGGTGGACCATCAGGTCGTTACGACGCCTGGCGCGACGAGGCCCAGGTCCTCGCTTTCATCCTGAGTGAAATCGACCTCGCTGCGTCACGTTAGTCAGCGCACCACCCTCCAATGTTGAACGGCTGCGAACCTTCGATCACCTGAACCGCCCGTACGGAAAGAGTCACCAGAACATTCTGGAGAAGGATCTCGCCCATTCCCGCACCCCCAACTCGACGTCGTCAGGGCTTGATGACGTTGCTCGCCTGGTCAGTGGTTCGTCGACGTAGGTGACGAACCGCGCGTCTGGTGGGTCCCGCGTTCCGCCCGCCGGTGCAGGCGAGCCGCGAGTCCGCGCACTATGACGCTTCGCGCGCGTCCGTCATCGCAGGGCTGAGGGCGAACAGGCCCGTGCTGAAGTCGTGGGCCACTCGCAACGTGGGCGCTCCCGACGACGGCAACGTGGTGGTGGTCGATGTCGAAGTCGATGTCGAAGTCGATGTCGAAGTCGATGTCGAAGTCGATGTCGATGTCGAAGTCGTCGGGGCTGAACGCAGGAGGTAGACAGCTCCGACAGCCAGTACCCCGATGATTATCGCCACCACCAGAACGATCCGAAGCCCACCCGTCGACCAGCCACTGTGCCGAGCTGAACGCGAGAGGGCCCAATGCTCGTCATGACGGACGTGGTCGGGACTGACCACGTCGAATTGGGGAAGTTGGGTGTCGCTGAACACGTACTCGTGATCTGGCTCGAGGCGGGGGCGGCGGGGCGGCTCAGTACGGTGCTGCGCCGCCACACTGCCGTCAAGCAGTCGAAATCCCTTCGAGGGCGTGTACGGCGATGGGGGCGGCGAGAGCAGCCGACGGTCGATCCTGGAAGTGCCACTGCGGTACTTGTCGCGCTGCAGTTTGCGCAGACGCAGCACCACGACGGAGACGAGCAACACGACGAACACTCCGAGTACGACAATCACGGCGAGCCTCATGAACGACCGTGCTCATTGGTGTTCATCGTCACCTTGCCCATGAGACGAAGCGTAGTAAAACTCAGCGCCTACGCGAGCGAGGCGAAACCACCTCGGTAGAAGACCAACGGTGCGCCAGAATGCGACGTGACGTGATCGATGCTGACGACCACGATGTCGTGGTCGCCCTGAGTCGTCGAGTTGACGATCCGCCCCTCGAGGTGCGCCAGCGCCCCGTCCAGGAGAGGTGCGCCGAGCGGGCCAACGGACCATCCGACGCCATCAAACTTGTCGATTCCCGACGTAGCGAACACTCGAGCCAGTGCCTCTTGGTCCGCGGCGAGAATGTTGATAGCCAACGCCTCGGCCCCTCGAACTCTCGACCACGAGGCGCCGCTGCTCTTGGCTGCAAAGGATACGAGAATCGGCTCGAGGGATAACGAACCGAAGGTTTGGCACGTGAATCCCGCCAAACCGTCATCGGTTACCGCACTCACGACCACCACGCCCGTGGCGTAGTGGCCGACGGCCTCTTTGAAGTGGGCGATATCGAGGTAACTCACGATGGGCACCTTACCGGCCGTCGTTGAGTACCGTGATGCTGATGACAACTTTCTCCATCGACCTCGGTGACGTGATACTGGACTGTGATGAGGTGGGGCCGGCGGACGGACCACTGGCGATTTGCCTGCACGGTTTTCCCGACACCCGCTTCACCTTCCGCCACCTCGCGCCGCATCTCGCGGCCAAGGGTTACCGGGTCGTCGTGCCCTCAATGCGCGGTTTCGCACCTTCATCACTCTCGGCGAGTAACGACTATCAACTCGCCGCCTTGGCCAACGACGCCAACCGACTCCACGAGCGCTTGAACGGCGACGGGCGTGCCGTGCTGATCGGCCACGACTGGGGTGCCGCGGCGACGTATCCCGCGCTCGCCGCCGAGCCCGAGCGCTGGCACCGCGCGGTGACCATGTCCATCGCACCACTCGCCGTCTTCGGTCAGTCCCTCCTCTCGTACGCGCAGCTGAAGGCCAGCTGGTACATGTTCTATTTTCAAACACCGATGGCCGAGGGTGTGCTTCCGCTCAACGGCTTCGAGTTCATCGCTCGTCTCTGGGCTGACTGGTCACCCGGCTACAACGCCGACGACGACCTGGTGCACGTGCGCCACGCGCTCGAAAACGAGGAGAACCTGAAGGCCGCGCTCGGCTACTACCGCGCGATGTTCTCGGGAGAACCGGTCGACGAGTCGCTCGCACACGTCCGGGCAGCCCTCTTCATGCCCCCGACCGTGCCCACCCTTTACTTGCAGGGAGAAGACGACGGGTGCTTCCTGGCGGCGAATCTGGAGAACGTCACCGATCATCTGGCCCCGGGCTCAAGGTTCCACATCATCAAGGATGCCGGTCATTTCTTGCACCTCGAGCGTCCCGACGCCGTGCACCACGCCATCGACTCATTCCTCGGGCACTAGTCGCCGGGGAGGCGTGCTCTTCCTCCGCGCACTTCGACCAGACCATCACTGACGAGCCCGTCGAGCACGCGCGCCAATCGGGCCGATTCAACGTCCATGAGGTGGGCGGCGAGCTCGGTCGTCGTCGAATCGACCGCGCGGAGGTGCGCGAGTACGCGACCCCGAATCTGACGGTCAGACCCCTCAAAGGCCGACTGGGGGCGCGAGACGCCAGCGCTGCGCGGTGCCGGATCGTCGCCACCCTCGAGACGCCACCTACAGGCGCGCGCGACGGGGCACCGCGCGCATAACGGTGACGACGTGCAGAACTGAGCGCCCAAGTCGAGCATGGCCTGATTGAACGCCGCGACGTCGCTCCTCGGCAAGAGTTGGTGAGCGATGGCACGAGCCTCGACAGTCCGTAGCCCACGGTTCGCCACCGCTCGTGCCAGTACTCGTCCCACGTTCGTGTCCAGTACCGCGACGCGCGCCGCGAACGCGAACGATGCGACGGCGTTGGCGGTGTAGTCACCGACGCCGGGCAAGCGTCGGAGATCATCGACGCCACTGGGTACCTGACCCGAGAATTCATCCCGGATCATGCGCGCAGCGTCGTGGAGTGACTTGGCACGACGGTGGTAGCCCAGGCCCTGCCAGAGCCGCAGCACGTCGGACAACGTCGCATCCGCGCAGTCAGTCGGCGTGGCGAAGTGGTCCAGGAATCGGAACCAGGGCTCGATGACCCTCGAGGTCTGCGTCTGTTGGAGCATCACCTCGCTCACCAGTACCGCCCAAGGGTCCGGGTGGCCAATCCACGGGAGTTGGCGTCGAAGATTCGGAGTGGCACGACGGAGCGCTCGTCGAAACGAGGCGTAGTCGTTACTCCCAGACGTCGTCACCGTAGGGTCGACGTCGCGCGGGAGCAAAATCCTTCTTCCACACCATCACCTTGCGTCGGAAATAACAGACTTCGAGTCCGTCCTGGTTGAATCCCTTGGTCTCGACCAGCACGATGCCCCGGTCATTCTTGGACGATGATGCGGTCTTCGAGATGACCCTCGTCTCGGCGTAGATCGTGTCGCCGTGAAACGTCGGGTGCCGATGGATCAACGTCTCGATCTCCAGGTTCGCAATGGCCGAACCCGAAACGTCGGGCACGCTCATGCCGAGCACCAACGAGTAGACGAGGTTGCCCACGACGACATTCTTCTTCTGGACCGTCTCGTTCTCGGCGAACCACGCGTTGGTGTGCAACGGGTGGTGGTTCATCGTGATCATGCAGAACAAGTGATCATCAGCTTCGGTGATGGTCTTGCCGGGCCAGTGCTTGAAGACGTCGCCAGGTTCGAAATCCTCGAAGTAGCGGCCGAAGGGGCGGTCAAAAGTGCTCATGGGTCTCAAACCTTCGCTCGGAACTTCCTCGGTAGGTGGCTATTCTGCTTCATTGGCAAGGGGCCGCGTGGTGAACGAGACGGTCGCACCGGGCAGCGATTCGCCATCGATGACCATCCGCCAGGTGAAACGGGCGCCGGGCTGAAGTGGGATCGGGCCGAAGTTGACCGCGACCGGCACGTCGACGGGAGTACCAACCGGAACGCCCGCTGGAGCGGTCGCCGAGAAGTCACCGCGAACCTCGATGCTCTGCATTCCTTCGGGCGTCTCGAATTGAACCAACTTGCCGTCCGCGTCCTCAAGAAAGAGCTCCCAGTGGTGCTCGTCGTTGAATTCGTGCCAATCCACGCTCACTTTGATGGCCACGGCGGAGGGTACGGGTTCTGGTCCGGTGACCGACCAACCACCCCCGAGGATGTATAACTTCCCATCGGCTACCTGGGCTGAGTCGGCGATAAGCATGGTGACGTTCATGCCGTCAGCCTAGGCCTCGGATGAGATGTCTCGTGAACCAGTAAATTTCTAGCCATGTCAACGCCACCCCTCAACATGACCGTCGCATCCGAACTCATCGACCACGCTCAGTCGATTATCGATGGGGCGCTGCACCAATTGGCCGATCGCGGTGGTATCGACGTGCAACAGACCCTGGCCTACGATCTAGCTCACGCGTCGAGCGCCGTCGCCACCGCCCGGGCTTGCCTGTCCTACGCCGCGAAGGGTCCCGTCGAGGCCTCGTTGAGCTCCGCCTTCCTCGCCCTCGCGCTCAGCGATCTGGCGTCTCGGATCCTCGGTCGCGAGACGTTGTGGGGTGTCGACCTCGACTGGTACTCGCCGTTCGCCGACTTCGTCAGTACGTATCGCGATCCACACTTCCTCTCGACCCTCGCCGAGACTCCTGGCCCCAAGCACCTCGACGAGGAGTTCCAGATGGTCGCGGACATGTTCCACCGCTTTGCTGACGAACAGGTGCGCCCGCACGCTGAGCACGTGCACCGCACCAACGGGGACATTCCGGAGTCGATCATCGAGGGACTCAACGACCTCGGAGGCTTCGGTCTTTCAGTTCCCGAGGAGTTCGGTGGCTTCGCGACGGGTGGAGAGTCTGAGTATCTGGGCATGGTCATTGCGACCGAGGAGCTCTCCTGGGGCGGCCTCGGAATCGGCGGCTCGCTGATCACGCGACCGGAGATCCTTACGCGAGCCCTCGTCAACGGTGGCACCGACGACCAGAAGCGTCGCTGGCTCCCTCGACTCGCCTCAGCCGACGTACTCGCCGCTATCGCGGTCACCGAGCCGGACTTCGGGAGCGACGTGGCGGGACTCAACACCGCGGCCACCAAGACCAGCGGTGGATGGCTGATCAACGGGACCAAGACATGGTGCACGTTCGCGGCGCGAGCTGACGTGCTGATGCTGCTCGCCAGGACCGACCCCGATCGTTCGAAGGCCCACCGCGGCCTTTCCCTCTTCATCGTCGAGAAGCCCCAGGGCGACAGCCACGGCTTCCTCTTCGCCCAGGACGCACTGAGCGCGGGCCGAAGCGACCCCAACGGTCGCCTCGAAGGCCGCCCCATCGACACGCTCGGCTACCGCGGCATGCACTCGTACGAGTTGAGTTTTGACAACTGGTTCGTCCCCGACGAGGACCTCGTCGGTGGTGAGCAAGGACTGGGCAAGGGCTTCTACTTCCAGATGGCCGGCTTCGAGAACGGCCGTATCCAGACCGCCGCTCGCGCCGTGGGGATCATGCAGGCCGCCTACGAGGCGGCACTGGACTACGCCCGGAACCGGGTGGTCTTCGGCGAACCGATCATCAACTACGAACTCACCCGGGTGAAGCTCGCCACCATGGCCGCCATCATCCAGTGTTCGCGCCAGTTCTCGCTGCAGGTGGCACGAATGATGGGACAGGGCGGCGGCGCCATGGAGGCCTCCATGGCCAAGGCCTACGTGTGCCGGGCGGCCGAATGGGTCACGCGCGAAGCGATGCAGATCCATGGAGGCATGGGTTACGCCGAGGAGTACCCGGTGAGTCGCTATTTCGTCGATGCCCGCGTGCTGTCGATCTTCGAGGGCGCTGACGAAACGCTGTGCCTGAAAGTCGTCGCGCGCCGCCTCCTCGACCAGATGGCGTAGTTGATCAGTTCTCGTCGATGGTGAACGGGGCGTGGACGGCGCCGAGTTCGATGCCCGCTGAATGCAGATCGGGCGATTCGCCGCGGGTTGCCTGCGCCTTCAGCGCCGCATTCTCCCAGCGCTCCTCAACTTTGCCGTAGCGCCAGAAGAGCAACGCAAACGACCAGACGGCGACGAAGATCCCCACAATGACGAATCCCGCCTTGTTGATGTTGAAGCCCGCCGCGTAATTCCACAAGCCACCCTTCAGGTTCAACTGGCCCGCGAGTACCTGCATCAACTCCAGAGTGCCGATGTAGAAGGCGACGAAAACGCTCAGGCCGGTGATCGCGATGTTGTAATAGACCTTGCGCACGGGCTTGGAGAAAGCCCAGCCGTACGCGAAGTTCATGAACGAGCCGTCAATGGTGTCGAGCAGGCTCATGCCCGCGGCGAACAGGAGTGGCAGCGAGAGTATCGCCCAGAAGGGCAGCCCGGCGGCGACCGACGTTCCGGCGAGCACCAGGAACGCCACCTCGGTCGCCGTGTCAAAGCCCAGACCGAAGAGCAGGCCGATTGGATACATCTTCCAGGGAGCATCAACCGAACGAGCCAACGGTCCGAAGAAACGCATCATGAAGCCTCGGGCGTTCAGGTGCTTCTCCAGCTCGGAGTCATCGAATCGACCCTGACGCATCTGCACGAAGAGGCGAATGATACCGAAGAGGATGATGGCGTTCAAGGTGGCGATCACGTACAGGAAACCACCGGACACAATCGTCCCGACGAGTCCGCCGTAGTGGTGAAGTCCCGAATGGTTGTTCGCGATCTGAGCACCCAGCACGCGCGCGAAGAGGCCGAGACCCACTGTCAGGCCAAAGACCACCGACGAGTGGCCGAGCGAGAAGAAGAAGCCGACCGACATCGGGCGCTTGCCCTCGGACATGAACTTACGGGTCGTGTTGTCGATGGCGGCGATGTGATCGGCGTCAAAGGCGTGTCGCATGCCCAGCGTGTAGGCCAGCACGCCGGTGCCCACGCCCAACATCTTGCCGCTCCCCACTCCGAAATGGCGCGTCGAGGCGATGATGAGAATGGCGAAACCGAGGACGTGGAGAAGAACAATGAAGCCGAACATCGCGTAGAGCGTTCGACACTCGGCGGGCGTGAACGAGGCTCGAATCTTCCGGCGAATGGTGGTCGCTCGATGGTCCAGGGCGGTCATAATCGCCACCTTACTGGGAGTTTCTCCTATTAAGACCGGCTACGAGGCGGAGCGATTCATCCCCGAACGCAGGCCGCGCGCCACGAAGGAATTCGCGATCTTGGCCGACGCCTCATCGATCATCTCGTCACCGAACATCAGCGCGCCCGTGTTATCGCGCTCGGTCGCCACCTGATAGGCGTCGAGAATGTCGTAGGACTTGTCGAAGAGTTCCTGACTGGGCGAATACACCTCGTTCAAAGCGACTGCCTGGTCGGGCGTCAACGCCCACTTGCCATCGAATCCGTACGAGTAGGAGATTCGCGCGGCGAAGCGAAGGGCGTCAAGGTCTCGCACCTTCAAGAACGGACCGTCAATGACCTGAAGTCCGTTCGCACGGCCGGCCATCAGGATCTTGGCGAAGACGTAACTGAAAGGGTTGGACGGTCCGTCGTGAATGGTCTCGTCAATGGTCGTCACCGGCATTCCAATCGACGCGCTGAAGTCGGCCGGGCCGAAGACGATGGTCTCGAGCCGCGGTGACGCGGCACAGATCTCTTCGACGTTGATGAGGCCGCGAGCGGTCTCAATCTGCGCCTCGATGCCAATGTGGCCGACGGGCAGGCCTACGTTCTTCTCCACCTGGGTGAGGAGCAGGTCCATCGCCGTGATGTCCGAGGCTCGCTCGACCTTGGGCATCATGATCTCGTCGAGACGTTCGCCAGCATTGCCCACGACTTCGATCACGTCACCGTAGGTCCAGGGCGTGTCCCAGGCGTTGACTCGCACACAAAGGACGCGCTCATCCCACTCGAGGGTACGAATGGCGTTTACCACCCTGGCGCGCGCGGCCACCTTCTCGTTGGGCGCGACAGAGTCCTCAAGGTCGAGAAAACTCATGTCGGCGGTCGCCGTCGGTGCCTTGGCGAGAAACCTATCCGAGGAACCTGGTGTTGACAGGCAAGAACGACGTGGCAAAGAACGAGAGCGCTGGGACATGTGAAGAGCATATTCTTTTCGACGAAACTGAGCCCGTAACTGGCTGGACCATGGCGCTGAAGGCTCATTTTCTTATGCTTCTGATCAGGTAGTTCAGACTTTCTTATGATCCTCCACGTGCTCGAAGCAGTTCTCAGCCGATAGCCTTCACTACGTGACCGACGTCGAGCGCTTTGCGCGCCATTCGACGCTACGGCCGACTAGGGAACTTCAGCAGTTCCGGTGGATGAGGTCCGCTTTGGCTGTCGTCACAGTGTTCGTGGGCACTGTGACCTTCTTTCCGCGTGTCGCGGGTGCCTCGTCCATCGCGACCGATCGCGCCGAGGCAGCGAAGCTCTACAACCAGATTCAATCGATCAACTCACGTGTCGAGCTCCTCGGTCAGAAGTATGACGAGTCGCGGGTGAAACTCGATCGGATCAACAACGAGATCACCAACACCAAGGCCACCGTCGCCAACATCCAGTCCAGCGTGACCAAGAGCAATAACCAATTGCGAGCCGACGCCGTCTTCGCCTACGTGACCAATGGATCGGCCGCGAGCAACAATCCCCTCTTCTCCCCCAACGCATCAAACATCGGCGCGACCAACGTCTACAACCAACTCGCCCAAGGCAACATCAGTTCGGCCATCGCCAGCTTGAAGAACTACCGCATCGAGTTGACCCAGGAGCGGAGCATCCTGGCCAATGAGGACTCCCAGGCCCGCAACGCAGCCGTCGCCGCGGCGTCGTCCTTCCACCAGGCGAAGCTCCTTCAAGCGACCCTCACCCGGACCCTCGGCCAGGTCAAGGGGAAGATCGCAACCTACGTCGCTGAGGTTGCCGCGGCCGCCGCCGCGAAGGCCGCTGGCGCGTTGCGGTCAGCACGGCCCCAACGAGGATTCCCCGCCCCGCCCGGCGACTCACGGGCGGCGCTCGCTATTCGTGCCGCCGAGAGCTACATCGGTACGTGGTACTGCTGGGGAGGGGCGTCACGACGATGTGTGGACTGCTCGGGACTGATCATGCTCGCCTACGATGCCGCGGGGATCAGCTTCCCTCACTACTCGGGTGCCCAGTATCAGGACACGCAGCGGGTTCCGCTCTATGACATCCAACCCGGTGACCTCCTCTTCTACGGCTACAACGGCGACGAGCATGTCGCGATGTACGTGGGGCACGGGGACATGATCGAAGCGGAGATGACGGGCACGCGCGTGCACATCACGCCGATTCGCCTGGGCTACGGATTTGCTGGTCTGGGTCGCCCCAGGGGTTAGGCGTGTCAGGCGTACCAACCTCGTTTCACCTGGGACCGCTCCAATTCCACCTTTACGGCTTCGGCCTCGCCATTGCTGCGTACGTCGCCTACCTGTACTCACGACGACGGCTGGAGACAGCCGGGTTCGACACCGCACCGTACGCAAGATTCGCGGCCGCAATGGTCGCGAGTGGTCTGGTCGGAGCGCGACTGGCCAACATCGCGACCAACTGGTCGTACTACTCGGGTCACCCCGCACGATGGCTGGCGGTATGGCAGGGTGGACTCGCAAGTTTCGGTGGCATCGCGCTAGCCGCCCCGGTCGGCATCGTCCTCCAGCGCCGATGGTGGCCGCCGGGCACGTTGGTTCGATTCGTCGACGCGATGATTCCAGCGTTGGTGGCGGCATGGGCTCTCGGCCGCGTCCTCGGGCCCCAGTTCATGGTTGACGGTGGTGGCCATGTCACCCATCAATGGTTTGGCCTCAGCTACGCCGGCCAGGTCGGCAAGCGGGTTCCCGTGCCCCTCATTCAAGGGGCCGAGGACGGCCTACTCTGGCTCGCCTTGATCTGGAGCGAACACCGATGGACCGCTAGATCCGTCGGAACCATCTCGGGAATCACCATGCTCGTGTGGGGGCTGGTGCGGGCCAGTGACGAACGATGGCTGCTAGGACAGCAATCGCACTCGGGTTCCCTCGGCGTCCAGATTGCGGGGATCGTACTCGCCATTGGCGGCGCCGCGATGTTGCTGAAACAGAGGCGCACCTCCACGCACGCGGCCTGAGTGGTCAGAAATGCCTGCGCGTCGCTTCAACTCGCGCCGCGTCAACTCCATGCGTTCGAAGCGTGTCACGGTTCCACTGCGCCGAGCAATGCCGTCGACTCGACTACTCGATTGGGTTGAACGGCCGTAGGGCTGCTAGTTCTTTAGAAATTGCAAAATTTCTAAAGTCATGCGTATGATCGAAGTGTGAGTGATTCCGGGTTCGACCAGCCTCTCAACATCGCCAAGGCCGATCTCTTCCGCTCGCTCGGACACCCGGTGAGAATCAGAATCCTTGAACTCCTGGTGGATGGTGAGAAGCAAGTGAGCGCGCTGCTGGAGCAAATCGGCATCGAGCCCTCCTCACTGTCCCAACACCTCAAAGTCTTGAAACACACTGGACTCGTGGTCTCGAGTCGCCGGGGAAACGGCGTCTCCTATCGGATCACCGATCCGTCCGTAGGCGAGTTCCTCGCTTCGGCACGCGCGGTCCTCGCGTCCACACTGGGCCGTTCCAAGAGCACGCTGGAAGATCTCGAGGCGCCGCGATGAAACCGATTCGAAGGAGCAATTCCGCGTCGCCTTTTCGGGCACTCTTTCGCCGACCCGTCACGCAACGGGCGGCCTCGCGGCCCCCGACGATCGCTGGGATGCGCTTACGTGGTTCTCTCCAGTTGCGCCACGTCGATGCGGGTTCGTGTAACGGTTGCGAACTGGAGATCACGTCGGCTCTGGCACCGAATTACGACGCCGGACAATTCGGCGCCCGCCTCGTCGCATCCCCCCGTCACGCCGACGGACTCATAGTGACCGGCGTCGTGACGCACAACATGGAAGGCCCGCTGCGCCAGACACTCGCCGCGTTACCACTGCCCATGGTGATCATCGCCTGTGGCGACTGCGCCGTCAACGGAGGAATCTTCAAGGGTGCCCAGGGCGTCGCCGCGATCCTCGACGACATCGTGACTCCTGATGTCACCATTTCCGGTTGTCCACCGAATCCGGCCGACATCGTTCACGCACTTCGACGCCTGAGTGGGCGCTAGTCATGGCGTTGCTGTTGATCGGCTTCGGTCTCTGTGGCCTCGCAGCACTCAGCAGTTCGTTGCCTCAACGCGTCCGCGTCGTCGTGGCGTCGAGTCTCGGCGCCCTGGGTTGCGCATTCGCCTTCTCCGCGGCGATGGGCGTACTCGTACACGGCGGCACGCAGTCATTTCATAGTGCACGGATCCTCCCGACGATCGGACTCTCGCTCTCGCTTGATCCTCTCGGGTCGTTGTTCGTGCTCGCCAGTTCGTTCGTGGGCTTCGCAGCGTGCATCTACTGCATTGGCTACGTCCGGGGAGAATTGCGGTCGAGAACTGCGATGTCTCTGATGATGGTCTTCATCCTCACGCTGCTGGCCGTTCCCGTCGCCTCGAGCGTCGTGAGTTTCATGTTCTTCTGGGAGTTGATGGCGTTGAGTTCGATGCTGCTCATCCTCACCGATCAGCGCCACAGCGGCGATGCTCGAAGTGCGGCGCTCTGGTACGGGGTGATGACCCAGTTGGGCGCCGCGGCGATCCTCTTCGGCCTGCTGCTCCTGACGTTGCACGGTGGAGGACAGACCTTCGACGATCTGCGAACGCACGCGTCGTCCCTTCACGGAGCGGTCAGGTCGTTCGCGTTCGTGATCAGCCTCCTCGGCTTCGCATCCAAGGCAGGAGCGGTCCCGCTGCACGTATGGCTTCCCAAGGCCCACCCCGAAGCCCCCAGCCCCGTGTCGGCTTTGATGTCGAGTTCGATGGTCGCCATGGGCGTCTACGGCATCATCCGCGTAGGGGGACAACTCCTGCACGGCGGCGTGGTCTGGTGGTGGGTCGTCGTCGCTCTCTTCGGCGTCGTGTCCGCGCTCTACGGGGCGCTGCACGCGACGACGAGCACGGACGTGAAGAGACTGCTGGCGTATTCAACCATCGATATCCTCGGGCTGGTCCTGGTGGGTGTGGGGGCGAGCGGGGCGCTTTACGACACCGGACACCCCGATGTGGCCAAGTTGGCCCTCATGTCGGCGCTGCTCTTGGTGCTAGCCCACGCGGGATTCAAGGGAGCGCTCTTCTTGAGTGCCGGGTCGATAGAACGCTCGACCGGCACCCGTGACCTCGATCAACTGGGTGGGCTCGTCCACCGGATGCCCGTCACCGCGACGGTGTTCCTGATCTCGGCGGGCTCGATAATGGCGGTGCCGACGCTGAGCGGATTCTCGAGCGAATGGCTGCTGCTCCAAGGCCTGTTGCACGGTTTCACCGTGACGAGCACGTCCACCCTGATCATCATGCTGCTCGGCGTGGTGTCGCTCGCCCTGACCGGCGGGCTCACCGCCGTCGCTTTCGTGAAGGCCTTCGGAATCGGATTCCTGGGTCAGCCGCGCTCCGTTGGAGCAGATCAGGCCCACGATGTCACAGTGACGATGAAGATCGCCATGGGACTCCTGACCGTGCCGAGCATCGTGATCGGTGTTCTGCCCGGACTGGTGATCCCACTGGTTTCGAGGGCCGCCGGTGTGGCATTGTCGTCCGATCTTTCACCGGTGACCAAGGGCACCAGCCTGATTCTCTCCCAGTTTCGCGGCGTCATCAAACCCTCGTTGCTCCTCATCGGACTTCTCGCCGTGATGCTCGCCCTGTGGCTGGGCAGTCGACTTCTCACCGAACGCCGTGCCCGCGTCGTCGACGCGTGGGCTTGCGGGCGCGACCTGCAGACCCCTCGCATGCAGTACACCGCGACCTCCTTCGCCGAGCCCCTCCAGCGGGTCTTCGCCGACGTGCTGCAGCCGCAGTCGGATCTGGAGGTCACCCACGTCGCCGAGTCGCAGTACTACGAACAATCCCTCACGTACGAGAACCAGGTGCGTGACGTGATCGAACAGCGCGGCTACCGGCCGTTCATCGATGTGACGCTCCGTGCCGGTGGGCTCGCGCGACGCATTCAGAACGGCAGCGTCCACCGTTACCTGGCCTTCGGCTTCGTCGCCCTGCTCGTGATCCTGGTGGTGATTGCGTGAGTGCGACAACCTCGAACGTGTTCTCGATCACCGCAACGCTGCTGCAAATCGTGCTGGTCGCACTCCTCGGACCGTTGCTCATCGGCTTCATGGCCAAGACCAAGGCCCGCGCCGAGGGTCGAGTCGGCGCACCAATCGTCCAACCGCTGCGCGATATTCGAAAACTCCTCTCGAAGCAACGTCTGCACGCACGTCACGCCAGCGTGATCCTGCCGCTGGCCCCGATGGTGATTCTCGCATCCACGACGGTGGCGATCGCCATCTCACCGCTCGTCGCCACGCACCCGCTACTGGGTTCGAGCGCCGATGTCCTCGTGATCGTCTACCTGCTCCTCACGGGTTCGGTCGCCGCGGCGCTCGCTGGTCTCGACGCCGGCACGGCCTTCGGTGGCATGGGCGCCAGCCGGGCGATGACCATCGGTGCCCTCGCCGAACCCGCACTCCTCGTGGCGGTCATCGCAATGTCGATCCAGTCGGGAACCTCGAACCTTCCGGGAATCGTCGCCACGACCATGACGCACCCCAACTGGGTGTCGGGGCCTTCGCGACTGCTCGCCCTGGTGGCGCTCGTCATCGTGGTCATCGCCGAGACGGGTCGGCTCCCGGTCGACAATCCCGCCACCCATCTCGAGCTCACGATGATCCACGAGGCCATGATCCTCGAGTACGCCGGTCCTGAGTTGGCCGTCATTACCCTCGGCGCCTCGATGCGGCTGGGGCTTCTCTTCTCGCTCATCGCCAATCTCTTCTTCCCGTGGGGCATCGCGACGGACGGGTCGTACGCGGCTCTGTCGCTGGGCGTGGTGGCCCTCGTCGCCAAGACCGCCATCGTGGCACTGGGCATCGCCCTCATCGAAGTTCGAAGCGCGAAACTGCGCCTGTTTCGCCTGCCCGAATTGCTCGCCGGCGGCTTCGTGCTCTCGGTCCTCGCGGTCATCGCCGGGTTGGTGACACGATGAATTCGTCCTACGTCGGCGCGCTGGAGCTGGCTTCTGGCGCGGTGTTGGTCTCGGCGGTGTTGACCTTGTGGCGACGTCAGGTCCTCTCCATCGTCACCTTGTTGAGCGTCCAAGGCATGGCCCTGGCCGCAGTCGCGGTCACCCTCGGCCTACACGAGCACGAGAAGGGACTGCTGATCACTGGAGTCCTGGTCTTCATCGTGAAGGGCATCGTCGTGCCGGGATTGCTTCGTCGGGTGTCCCAGGTCGATCCGAACTCGCGGGAGTCGGCTCCGCTGGTGAACGTGCCGGCGTCGCTCGTCTTCGCGGCGATTCTCATCGTGTTGGCCTACGTCGTCAGTTCTCACGTCACCTCGTTCGCACCGACCGAGGCGACCAAATTGGCTCCCATCGGCATCGCGACGGTGCTCGTGGGTTACTTCATGCTGGTGACCCGACGTCGAGCCGTCTCCAAGATCGTGGGATTGATCCTCGTCGACAACGGCATCGCGGCAGTCACGTTCCTCCTCACCGCCGGCGTCCCACTGATCGTGGAACTGGGTTCCTCGCTCGATGTCCTGCTCGTGGTCGTGGTGCTGCAGTTCCTCATCGTCAACATGGGTCGCGACGGGCGTCTTGATGAACTGGGCGAGATGAAAGCCCTGCACGACTGATGTTGATCCTCATCATCCTCGGTATCGCGCTGCTCACGACACTGCTCGCGGCCTCGTGCGCGTGGCACCCCTGGGTCGGCTGGGCGAGCGCGGTCGCGAGTGCGTCGGTACTCGGGTTCGGCATCGCCCTCTGCGTGACCACCACGACGAACGCACCAGTGACGGCGCTCGGCGGTGCGCTGCGAGCCGACTCGTTGAGCGCGTTCATGGTCCTGGTGATCGGAACGGTGTCGCTTCTCGCGACCCTGTTCACCCCGCGCACGATGCAACAAGAGATCGAATCCGGCGCTACCACGACTCGCTACGCGAAGCGCTACGTGGTGCTCATGCAGGTCTTCATCACGTGCATGTTGCTGGCGGTGCTGACCGCGAACCTCGGCGTGCTGTGGGTCTCGGTCGAGGCCACGACGATAGCGACGACCTTCCTCGTGAGCCACCGACGCACCGACGGAGCCTTCGAGGCCTCGTGGAAGTACGTCATCTTGTGCTCGGTCGGCATCGCGCTCGCCTTCCTCGGCACGGTGCTCGTCTACTTCGCCGAATTACACGTACGAGGAGTGCACACCAGCGCATCACTGGATTGGACTTCCGTGATGGCCGTGGCCCATCACCTGAATCCCGGGGTGATGCGGCTCGCCTTCGCTCTGCTCGTCGTGGGTTACGGCACGAAGGTCGGACTGGTTCCCATGCACAGTTGGCTTCCCGACGCCCACAGCCAAGCCCCGGCGCCGGTGTCGGCGCTGATGTCGGGCGTTCTGCTCACCGTCGCCTTCTACGCGCTCTTGCGCTTCAAGTCGATTGCCGACGTCGCTCTCGGGACGACCTTTCCCAGAGCGCTCCTGATCGTTGTCGGTCTCGCGTCGCTGCTACTGGCGTCAGCGATGATGATCGCCCAACGAGATCTGAAGCGGCTGCTGGCCTATTCCAGCATCGAGCACATGGGACTCCTGGCCCTTGGTGCCGCGGCCGGCACACCGCTCGCCATCGCCGCGCTGTTGCTGCACATCCTCGGGCACGGCATCACCAAGTCAGTCCTCTTCTTGACATCGGGCGAGATCTACCACCTTGAAGGAACGACCGAAATCGCCTCGATCTCCGGGTTGCTGACCCGGCGACCAGTCCTCGGCGGTATCTTCGGCTTCGCGATCATGTCGCTGGTGGGCTTCCCCCCCTTCAGCATCTTCGTGAGCGAGTTCTCGATGGCTCGCGCGGAGGTCGATGCGGGCCTCTGGTGGGTCGTGGTGGTCGCGCTGGCCTGTCTTGGCGTCATCTTCGCGGCCATGGCCCGTCACACCCGACATCTGCTCATGGGTGGCGACGTGGTGACTGGCGACGGTTCGACGTCGGTCGCGCGCTCGACCGCCATCCCTCTCGTCACCGGGCTCGTTGCCTGCGTGGTCATCGGCGTCGTAGCGTGGCCGATCCAGTCGCTTCTCCAGAGCGCCGCACACGTGGTGGTGCCGTGACCGTCGGCCCGCGCACCACCATCGAGATCGGCGCCAGCGAACTGCACGCCACCGTGCAGGCACTGTTGCTCGCGAACCATCGACTCGCGATGGTCGCTGGCCACGATGACGGGGGGAGCCTGCGGGTGGTCTACGTCTTCACGGAGCCCCACTCCGACGCTCGACACGAGCTCGTCGTGCGCCTGAACGCGCAGCGTCCCGAGGTGCCGACGCTCAGCGACCTCTCGTTCACGGCGAGCCGATTCGAACGCGAGCTGCACGACAACTTCGGGATCGTTCCACTCGGTCACCCGTTCCTTCGTCCGCTCGTTCGCCACCAACACTGGCCCGACCACTGGCACCCCCTTCGCGAGGGCGCGGGGCCGATGCCCGACGTCAACACCCACGCTGCGCCGTATCCGTTCATCGAGGTGCAGGGCTCTGGCGTCTACGAGATACCGGTCGGACCCGTGCACGCCGGACTGATCGAGCCCGGACACTTCCGCTTCTCGGTCGTCGGCGAGACGATTCTGAAGATGACCGCACGTCTCTGGTACGTCCATCGTGGTATCGAACGCATGTTCCAAGGTGCCGACCTCGACCGGGGCCTCGAGATCGCCGAGCGTATCTCGGGCGACACCGCCGTGGGGCACTCTCTCAGCTACTGCCTGGCGGTCGAAGACGCTCTCGGCGTCGAGGTCTCGAGCGACGCCGCGCTCCTGCGCTCGATGCTGTTGGAGCTGGAGCGCCTCTACAACCACGTGGGCGATATCGGTGCGTTGTGCAATGACGTCAGCTACGGCATTGCCAACGCCAGGGCGCTGGTCGTCCGCGAGCGGCTCCTGCGCCTCAACGAATCGATCACCGGCCACCGCCTCCTTCGCGGCGCCATCGGCGTCGGCTCGACGAGCGTGAAGGCCTTGCCCGATCGCTCGGAACTCGTTGCCATCGGCGAGGGCTTCGAGGATCTCGTCGGACTAGCGCTTTCCAATACCGTGGTCATCGACCGGTTCGAAGGAACCGCCGTTCTGTCGCTGCACGATGCGATGGCTATCGGAACCCTAGGCCCGGTGGCGAGGGCCTCGGGGCTCGGCATCGATGCACGATCGACCAACGGCTTCTTCGACGGAGGAGAACCCTTCGCCGCAGTGACGCAGCAAGCAGGCGACGTGATGGCCAGATTCGTCCAGCGGGTCGAGGAATTCCGTGCATCACTCGACGCGGTGCATCGTCTGAGCGGGTCGGCCCATTCCGTGCGCGGCGACGTCTCACGCCAGCGACGCGCGACGACCTCGGGTCTCGGCGTCGTCGAAGGTTGGCGCGGGACGATCGTCCACCGGGTCGAGTTAGGTCCGGAGCGGCGATTGACGAGGGTGCGCACCATCGACCCCTCCTTCTTCAACTGGCCCGCTCTTTCAGCAGCGCTCAGCGACACCATCGTGCCGGACTTCCCCCTCGCGAACAAGAGTTTCAACCTCTCCTACGCTGGGAACGATCTCTAGGTGTAGTGGCCACGAGCACGGTGCAACGTGTCCTGGCGCTGAACCCACCTGAAAGGGCCGCGTGGGTAGTCGGGACCCGTCATGGTGCGCTCTACGGATGGGCCGGCACCTCACTTCCATCGGCGCTCCGGTCGGGTGACTTGGCGAGATGTCGCTCCGGCCGTCTGGCGACACGCCCTGTGTAGCCTGACTCGATGGGTTCCTTCGTGACGCCACGGCGCATGCACGGTCGAGCACGTAGGACCGTGATCCGCGTCGCGGCGGTGATGGCGGTGGCGGTGCTGGCGTTCGTGCCGACGAGCTCAGGTGCAGCGAGCTCGACAGCCGGCGACCTCCCCCAGACCAACGCCAAGCCCGGCATGACGACCGGTCTCACTTCCCCGATGGCCGTGCTCTGGCGGGCGATCACGAGCGATTCCGCGTCAGTGGGACAGACCGTCTTCTTCCCCCGTGCTGCCTACATCCAGATGAAGACCGGAGCCATCGTCAATCCCAGTGGCGATTACACCTCGCGACTCCTCGCATTCTTCGACCTCGACCTCACGGCGTACCATCGCCTCCTGTCGTCGCCCACCACCGCCCTGGTGCGCGTCAGCGCAAACCCGCTGGACGCGTCGTGGATTGCGCCCGGCGCGTGCGAGAACAGGATTGGTTACTGGCACCTGGCGGGCGTGCGTCTCGTCGTTCGTCGCGGAGGGCGCATCCAGTCCGTCGAGGTCGCGTCGCTGATCTCCTGGCGAGGGGTCTGGTACGTCGTGCATCTCGGTCCGAATCCACGTCCGAGCGACGTGGGGACGGTCGACGACTTCGAGAACGGACCGGGCGTGCCGGGCCCGGGCGGAGGTTGTTAGGCGCCGGGCACCTGTACGTCGCCGCTCGGAGCGATCAACGCCGCGTTGTCACCGAAATCCTCCGTCGAGAGTTGGTTCACGAACGTGGCGGCGGCGTGGGACGGGTCGACGAAGGGCTGACCCGACGGCGTGAGCAGTACCGAGGTGAAATGGGCGGCGGCGAAGGTGCCCGTGGCGCGCAGCGTCACGTGCAGGATCGCCGAAAGATCAAGGGACCCACTCGCCGAGAAATCGTGGAAGTTGGCGAAATCGCCCAAGCTGTAGGCGATCAGGTGTTCCCGGTACCACTCCATGCCGCGAAGCACGTGAGGACCACTCGCGATCACGAGATCGGCCCCGTCATCGATGGCGGCGTGGGCGAACGCGTACGGGTTGCCGCGGTCCTCGCCCACGTACGTCTCGCTCTGACGGGTGATGTGATCGGCGCCGGCGCCTTCGCTGCCCGCGTGCATGTAGACAACGACGACGCTCGCCAGTTGGCGGGCGCGAGCGATGAGCTGAGACGCGGCCGAGAAGTTCAGCAGATCATTGGTGTTCGAGTACGGGGCGAAATCGACGAAGGCCACTTTGACGTCGCCGTCGCGCACCAACCCGATCTGGCCCGGCAATCCGGCCTGGGCGATACCCGCCCCGAGCAGTGCCCTCGTCGTGTCTGTCACCCCCTGCTCGCCGAAGTCGTGCGAGTGGTTGTTCGCACTGTTGAGTACGGTGAAGCCCGCCGCGCGGTACACCGACGCGAACGATGTCGGTACTCGGAATGCGTAACAGTCGCTGGACGTGGCCGCGCACTTCGAGGTCGTCGCGTCGGTCAACGTTCCCTCGAGGTTGCCAAAGACGATGGGCGCGGCCAATGCGGCCTTGATGGGCTGCAGATAGGCGCCGGGGTTCGCCGGAACGTCAGGCGAGTCGCCCAGTTCCGTGTCGCCAACGGCCGCGAGGGTCACCGTCGCCACGACGGTGGTCGTGGTGACCGGCGCCTGCGTGGTCGATGTGGTGCTCGTGGTGGTCGGCGCGCGCTGGATGTTCGCGACGACGCCAACTCCTCCGACCGCGACCAGTACCAGGGTCGGCACGAACCACACAACGAATCGACGACCCGGCGCCGGTCGTCGCGACTGGGCGCGCGCACTGTGCTTGCCTACCACGGCTGTGCCTCGCCCGGGCTGCTGGTCGCGAAGACCGCGAAGAAGTCCTTCGTGCTCGGATAGAGGAATCGGTGTGCGATCTGGTTGGGATTCGCCACGTCCAGCGATGGCGACTGGGCACCGGGGCCGCCGTAGGTGACGAAGATGGGCCATTCAGGGTTGATATCCAATTCCATGGCCCGCACGACGCGCAAGTGGACCATCACCGCAGCCAGCCCCTGGGCGGTCACGTTGGGCGCGGCGACGTAGATCAGGTCCCCGTTCGCGTCAACGCCAAGCCCCGTTCGCCAGACGGCGGCAGCGCCGTGCAACGTGACGCCCCACAGCGAATTCGTGGCCGTCACCGTCGTCGCCGCCGAACCGTCCACGAGCAGTGACAGGTTCTGGCGAGCCATGAGGACATTCGCGGACGGCCGTGGCCCACCGCTCCACGCAACGATGTCGACCGTGCCATCGGCGTAGCGAACAACCGTCGCGAGCCCCTTCACCATCGGGAAGTAGAGCGTGTGGTTGGTGTAAAAGCCTCCCACGGCATCCTTCTCGTAGAAGCCTGAATTGAAGGTGGCGAGCAGACGGGGATAGCCGGTGGGCGGCACCATCTCTGGCCCGCGCGCCAACGAACTCGGCCCGGGTCCCTCGTAGCCCGGATAGAGCGCGAGGTCCGTCGTCGATGTACGCAACCATCCGGCGTAGGCGAGGGCGGTCGGCTGCGCACGATCGAACGTGAACGATGCCGTATAGACGGACGCGACACTGCCCGACCAGACGTCTTGTGGATGCCAGCTCACGCATCCGAACGATGGTGCCGTCGCACCGGTTGCGCTACACGTGTCGGGTGGACCGGCGAGTGTCGTCGTCGTTGTGGGCGCGATGGTCGTCGTCGACGTCGTCGTCGCAACGGTGACCGGTGTGGCGCGCAGCCAGAGACCGCCGCCGAGGAGCGTCACCGCAACAACGAGAATCGCGAGTCTGCGCATAACCCTCTCCTCTTGCACCGACCATATATTCTACGAACCACCCGCAACCCAGCGGACCATGATCAAGCGTGCGCGGACTCTCTCGTACGTGGCACCGTTGGCCATGCGTGCACTCGCAGGCAACGTCCACTCATCATGCGAGTTCATCCGCAGGCGAACACCGACGTCGCTTTCAATCCACGCGAGTGCCATGCTCGAGTCGCCTCCACTAGGCGCTTCGCCACGTGTGGCGTGCACGTGGCGCGGCCATCGATGGCGCGTGCGCCGATGCTCAGACGAGGGTGTTCCATTCCTCGACGGTCAGGACTCCCAGTCTGTCCAAGGCATTCGAGCTCATGGTGATCACGATTCGACCGCTGTCGATGTAGGAGACGTGATCCAGACCGAGACGGCGCCACGGCTGGAAGAGCACACGTGACGGCGTCTGATTCGAATAGATACCGAGGACAAGAACACCGTCATTCGAAGCACCGACCACGACTGCGGGACGTTGCTTCGACTTCAGATCGGGCTGTTCCGGATCGACCGCGTCGAACGGGACATCAACCAGGATGACCGAACCGACCAACGGATGATCGGTGCTGAAGGCGGCGAGCTCGCCCGGCGTGAGAGTGAGACGGCGACGGTCGACCTCGGGGATGGCAACGGCCTCGACCGCGGGCTTGACCGGTGCCGCGGGCTTGACTTTCTGCACCGCCTTGACTTTGACCGGACGCACCAGGCGAGTCGCGGTGGCGGTCTGCTTCTTCTTCTTCTTCTCGAGTTCACGCCGAGCCCGACGCTGCTCACGCACGTGCTCGTCAATCACCTTCGCGACGAGCAGCGGCGTCACCACGTCAGTCGAGGTCAGAACCGGCAACTCGAACTCCGTCCGCTCGTCGAGCAAGCGACGACAGTGCCCCGCAGCCGGAAATTCCTCACCGATCGCGAATACCAACAGGGCCACGATGTCGTCGATGCTCGCGCCATCGGCGACGAGTTGGTCGACCGCTGCACTGAGTTGATCGAACGATGGGGAATCGGCGTGGTCGCCGAGCACCTCGACCACCCGCTCGAGCGGCTGCATCGCCAGCAATTCGAGGATCCCCTTCACGGCGGCGATGGGTGCGGTCGTCGCGAACGTGGTGACATCGCGGCGCTGCTGCAGCGTGCGAAGCGGCATACCGACGACAGCTTGCACTTTCGTATTTCCCTTGAGTTGCAAGGAGTCGACGACCGCGAGCACCGTCGAGTCGGTGATCTTCAAGAGGCCGCGACGGACGATATCGGTGGCGCTGCTGGTGTTCAATGACATTGGTTCCTGCTTCAAGAGATTTCTCGCGACGCCACCTACACCACGCGACGTCGCCGCGATCGTGCCGGCGACCACGAAGGGTCGAGCGCAGACGAGTCTACCTCGGCGCCTTTGGCCACGGGTTCGAGCCCAGCGAGGTCAACGCAACAGGTGCTTGGCGACCACGACCCGTTGCACCTGGTTGGTGCCCTCGTAGATCTGGGTGATCTTGGCGTCGCGCATATAGCGTTCGACCGGGAAATCCTTCGTGAAGCCGTAACCTCCGAGGAGTTGGACGGCGTCAGTGGCCACGCTCATCGCGGTATCCGATGCGAACGACTTGGCGGCGGCCCCGAGGTACGTCAGTTGCCCGTCCGGATCGCCCTCGTCGATGGTGGCACACGCGCGGTACACGAGCGCGCGCGCGGCCTCGGTGCGGATGGCCATGTCGGCGAGCATGAAGCGCAGGCCCTGAAGTTCTGCGATCGGTGCGCCGAAGGCCTTGCGATTCTTCATATAGTTGCCCGCGTAGTCAATGGAGGCTTGGGCGATACCGACCGCCTGTGCGCCGATGGTCGGGCGTGATCGGTCGAGTGTGTGCATCGCGATCTTGAACCCCTCGCCCTCTTTGCCGATGCGGTGCGTGGCGGGAACGCGCACGTCGTTGAAGACGACCTCGCCAGTCGGCGATGCTCGTAGGCCCAACTTGTCCTCGTGCTTGGGAAACTCGACTCCCCATCCCTTCTCCACGAGGAAGCAGGTGATCCCGTGACTTCGGGCGGCCGGATCGGTGGTTGCGAAGACCGTGTACGTGTCCGATACGCCCGAGTTGGTGATCCAGTACTTGGAACCGTTCAATACGTAGTCGTCACCGTCGCGCACCGCGCGACAACGCATCGAGGCGACATCCGATCCCGCGTCGGCCTCGGAAAGGCAGTAACTCGCCTGAATCTCTCCCGAGGCAATTCTCGGCAGATACTGCTGCTTGATCTCCTCGGACGCGAAGTTCATGATCGGCAGCATTCCCAGTTTCGAAATCAGCATCGTCACCGACGTGGAGGCGCAACCTCGCGCTATCTCCTCGGCCATGATCGCTTGGGTGACCATGTCGGCCCCCGCACCGCCGTAGGCCTCAGGAACCCAGAGCGACGACAGCTCCATCTCGATGCAGGCATCAAAACTCTGCTGCGGGAATATCTGCTCGCGATCGTAGTGCGCGGCGTGGGGGGCGATCCGCTCATCGACGAACGTCCTCATGACGTCACGAAACGCGCGCTGTTCGTTGTTCAGGTCAAAACCCATGTTCATTCCTTCAATAGTGTGCGACTAATGCGAAGGTGGCGTCACCAGTTGTTCGTCGCTCACGGCGTCGACGAATCGCCGTTGCTCGGCGTAACTGTGGGCGATACCGGCGAACACGAGGCAGCGCTCGTGACTGACGACATCACCTTCTCGAAGATTGAAGACGTCCAGAGCGGTGTGAACATCACTCAGGATCGGACCGCGTCCGACGAGGCTCGCCCGTTTGGCGGCGACCAGGGCGATGCCGGTCTCCACGTCGTGGCGATCGTGTTCGTGCGCGAACGCCAGTTTGGCGACCTCGTGGTGGGCAATGGTGAGCGCGAAGCCTTCGCCCGGCGCCGGTGTGCCGTGCCCGACGCCGACGGTGCGATCGGGCGAACGCTGGAGTCCGGGCTTGCGGGACCTGGCGAACTCGGGCGTCGCTGTCGACATGGTGCGCCGGACTTCACCGGCGGCGGGAACGGGAGCAAACGTTGGTTGAGTCACCCCTCGAGACTATCTCTCGACGACGCTCAGACCCTCGTCAGCCAGTCCTCGTACTCGGGAATCTCTCCACGAACCGCCTTGAAGTATGTGGACTGGACCGCCTTGGTAATAGGACCGGGGGCTCCGTCGCCGACCAACCGGTCATCCACCGACGAGATCGGCACCACCTCGGCCGCGGTACCGGTGAGGAACGCCTCGTCGGCGAGGTAGAGGTCATCACGGCGCATCGCCTCGAAGCTGACGTCGAAGCCGAGGTCGTGGGCGATCTTGACGATGCTCGACTGCGTGATTCCCTTGAGGGCTCCCGCTTCGGACGGTGGCGGGCTGATGAGTTGTCCGTCACGAACGATGAAAAGGTTCTCGCCGGTGCACTCGGAGATGCGCGCATCCGGTCCGAGCATGATCGCCTCGTCGTAACCGGCCTTTAACGCCTCGACCTTCGCGAGACTCGAGTTCACGTAACCACCCACGGTCTTGGAGGCGGTGGGCATGGCGTTCGGGGCGTGGCGGTTCCAGGAGGAGATCTTCATCCTCACCCCATTCTCGACGCCGTGGTCGCCCAGATACGCCCCCCACGGCCACGCGGCGATTGCGACGTTGACCGGGCAGGGCAGCGTGTTGATCCCCATCTCGCCGTAACCCAGGTACACCAACGGACGGATGTAGCAACCGTCGTGGAGTTCGTTCACGCGCACAACGTCCTTCGTGGCCTCGAACAGTTCGTCGGGGGTGAAGGGGACGTCCATCATCAGGATCTTGCAACTGTTGAAGAGGCGCTGGATGTGCTCACGAAGGCGAAACACCGCCACGCCATTGGGCGTCTTGTAGGCGCGGATGCCCTCGAAGGCTCCCGTGCCGTAGTGCAGGGTGTGGGTGAGCACGTGGGTGGTCGCCTTGTCCCAGTCGACGAGTTCGCCGTCCATCCAGATCTTCTTCGTGGGCGTTATTGGCATCTACAACCTCTCAATTAGTTGACGAGTGACTCCGACGGTACCAAGTGTGGCGACGTCACCGTTGAATTCTTGCACCGCGCGGGCCAGCCTTCGTGCCGCCTCGTGCTCGCCCAGGTGTTCGAGCATCAGCACCGCCGAGGAGACGGCCGCCAAGGGGTTGGCCTTGCCGGTGCCGGCGATGTCGTGCGCGGCTCCGTGGACGGGCTCGAAGAGCGACGCACTCGAGCGCTCGGGGTTCAGGTTGGCGCTCGCGGCGTAGCCAATGCCGCCGGTCACCGCGCCCGCGAGATCGGAGAGGATGTCGCCGAAGAGGTTGTCGGTCACGATGATCCCGTAGCGCGCCGGGTTCTCGACGAGGTAGATGCAGGCCGCGTCCACGTGGTTGTAGTCGACCTCGACCGTGGGGTACAGCGCGCCGATCTCTCGAACCACTCGCGACCACAACTCCCCGGCGAACGTCAGAACGTTGGTCTTGTGCACCAGGGTCAACTTGGGCCGGTCCAGCGCGGCCGCCCGTTCGAAGGCGTAGCGGACACATCGTTCGACACCGAAACGGGTGTTCACCGACCCTTGGGTCGCCACTTCATGCGCGGTGCCGTGGCGCAACACGCCCCCCTCGCCCGCGTAGGGCCCCTCGGTGTTCTCGCGAACAATCGCGAATTCGCACCCTTCGGCCAGGGATCCCGCGATCCCACGAAACGGCCGGTAGTTGATGTAGAGGTCCAGGCCGAAGCGCATGCGCAGCAGGAGCCCCCGCTCGAGCACGCCGCCCGGTATCCGGGTGTCGCCGATGGCCGGACCGATCGCCCCGAGGAGGATGGCGTCGTAACCTCGCAGCTGCTCCAAGGTCGCGTCATCGAGCACGAATCCGTCGCGCAGATACCGTGCGGCGCCGAGGTCGTAGGACGTCGTCTCGATCGCAACTCCGGCGGCTCGAACGACGTCAAGGGCGGCTTGAGTGACCTCGGGCCCGATCCCGTCGCCCCCGAGCACGGCAACCCGGTAGGTGCGCTGGTCCATTGGTCTTCGTCTCCTCGTTTCTCCCATTTTGCCCGCTCCTCTCGTCGGAGGGCAAACCCGCCGCGTCCGCGACGGACGCACCACAGTAGAATTGGGGATTCTCCAATTAGTTGAGGTGCGGCAATGGCCAGCGAAATTCATCGCATAACCAAGGAAACCCTGGAAAAGCTACGGGCCGAGTACGTGCACCTGACGACCATCGGTCGAACCGAAATCGCACGCGTCATCGAGACCGCCCGACTGATGGGCGACCTCAGCGAAAACGGTGACTACCACGCCGCCAAGGATGACCAGGGCAAGATGGAGTCACGCATCCGCCAAATCGACAACGTGATCAGGAATCATGAGATTGTCGCGCGCGACAGCAACGCCGGGGTCGTCCAGCACGCCTCCATCGTGCAGGTCGTCTACGAAGGCGATGACGACGAGGACTTCCAGGAGTTCTTCATCGGTTCGATTGAGGAGAAGCCCGAGGGCGTTCTCGTCGCCTCGCCGACCTCGCCCTTGGGCTCCGCGCTGTTGTCGCGATCGATTGGCGACACCGTTGACTACGAAGCGCCTTCGGGAGTGCTGCGCGTCAAGATCGTGGGGATTCGCTGACCATGGGCCGAACACTCTTTGAGAAGATCTGGGACGAGCACGTGGTGGCCTCGCCCGAAGGCGAACCCACGCTCATCTACATCGATCTGCACCTGGTGCACGAAGTGACCAGTCCACAAGCCTTCGACGGACTTCGTCTCAATGGTCGTCGCGTCCGCCGGCCCGACCGCACGCTCGCCACCGCCGATCACAACGTGCCGACTGACCCGATCTCGACCCCGGTGAAGGACCCTGTCTCGCGCCGTCAACTCGAGGCGCTCGAGGAGAACTGCCACGAATTCGGCATCACCGTTTTTCCGCGCGGGCACGAGAACCAAGGAATCGTCCACGTGATCGGGCCGGAGCTCGGCGTGACCCAGCCCGGCATGACCATTGTCTGTGGCGACTCGCACACGTCCACCCACGGTGCCTTCGGTTCGCTCGCCTTCGGCATCGGCACCAGCGAGGTCGAGCACGTGCTCGCCACCCAGACGCTCCCCCAGCAGAAGGCTCGGACGATGTCGGTCACGGTCCAGGGCAAGGCTCCCTCGGGCGTGACCGCGAAGGACATCGTGCTCGGCATCGTGTCACGCCTCGGTACCGGCGGCGGCGCGGGCTACGTCATCGAGTACCGCGGTGACGCGATCACCGACCTCTCGATGGAGGGTCGAATGACGGTCTGCAACATGAGCATCGAGGCGGGGGCGCGCGCCGGTCTCGTCGCGGTCGACGAAACCACCATCGACTACCTGCGTGGACGCCCCGGGGTGCCCGAGGGTGAGCAATTCGAGGACGCCGCGAATCGTTGGCGGACCTTCGTCAGTGATGATGACGCCGTGTTCGACGCGCAACTCGTCATCGACGCCAGCGAACTCACGCCCTTCGTCACCTGGGGGACCAACCCCGCGCAGGTCGTGGCTCTCAGCGGAGTGGTCCCGTCACCCGACGATTTCAACGATCCCGACCAGAAGGATTCCACCGAGCGGTCCCTGGCGTACATGGGCCTGCTCCCCGGTACGCCGATGCGCGATGTCGCGGTCGACGTTGTGTTCATCGGATCGTGCACGAACTCGCGTATCGAGGACCTCCGCGCCGCCGCACACGTCGCCAATGGGCGCGCCGTCGCCAGCGGTGTTCGCGCGCTCGTCGTGCCCGGTTCGCACCGTATCAAGAAGCAGGCCGAGGAGGAAGGCCTCGATCAGATCTTCCTCAGCGCCGGCTTCGAATGGCGAGAGCCCGGGTGCTCCATGTGTCTCGGTATGAATCCTGATCAACTCCAGTCGGGCCAGCGCAGCGCCTCCACATCGAACCGGAACTTCGAAGGCCGCCAAGGTCGAGGCGGAAGGACGCACCTCGTCTCGCCCGCGGTCGCCGCGGCGACCGCGATCGCCGGTCATTTTGCGACCCCCGAGGAAGTCGGCGCATGAAGCCGGTCACGATCCTTGAAGGGCGCGCGGTACCCCTCGAGCGCTCCGACGTCGACACCGATCAGATCATTCCCTCGGACTGGCTCAAGCGTGTCGAGCGCACCGGTTTCGGTCGTGGCCTGTTCAGCGAGTGGCGTGACGACCCCAACTTCATCCTCAACGATCAGCAGTACGTGGGTGCCTCGATCCTCATCGCCGGACCACGTTTCGGGACCGGGTCGTCTCGCGAGCACGCGGTCTGGGCCCTGATGGACTACGGCTTCACCGCCGTCATCGCACCTTCCTTCGGCGACATCTTTCGCAACAATGCGTCCAAACAGGGTCTGGTCATCGTCGAACTCGCCCAGCACGACGTCGATGAGTTGACGAACTTGATCAAGCAGGAGCCCACGCGCCTGGTCATCGTCGACGTGCAGCACCTGCGCGTCGAGGTCCCCGAGACCGGATGGCAGCGAGCGTTCGCGCTGGACCCGATGACGCGTGAACGTCTTGTGAACGGATGGGATGACATCGGTCTCACGATGCGTCGAGAATCTGCCATCGCAACGTACGAATTCGCCAGCCATGCACCGAGTTTGACCGGCTTGTTTGACCACGATGGTCACGTCGCGCGCTAGCCGTTTCAGCCCCGGCCGCGACGGCGTGGCCGGGGCTTCGCAGTGCAACTACGGACACGAAATTCGTCCCATGGCGAAGTTGTCCGCGTCAGCTACCAACTGGAGAATCAGTTCGCGGGCCCGCCCGACACGTAGAGGACCTGGCCGCTGACGAACGAGGAACGCTCATCGGCGAAGAAGGCCACCGCGTTGGCGATGTCCTCGGGCTGTCCGGCGCGGCCGACGGGGATCTGGCTCACGACGGCCTTCTCGAACTGGTCGAACTCGACACCGATGCGGTCGGCGGTCGCGTGGGTCATCGCCGTGACGACGAAACCCGGGGCGATGGCGTTCGCGGTCACACCGTAACGTCCCAGTTCCTTGGCCAGGGTCTTGGTGAATCCCTGAAGGCCCGCCTTGGCGGCGGAGTAGTTGGCCTGACCACGGTTGCCCAAGGCCGACGTGCTCGACATGCTGATGATGCGCCCCCAGCCAGCTTCGGTCATGAAGCGTTGTGTGCCGCGGCTCATCAGGAACGCGCCGCCCAGGTGCACGTCCATCACGGTACGCCAGTCGGACAACTCCATCTTGAACAGGAGATTGTCGCGCAGTACGCCCGCATTGTTCACGAGGATCAGGGGGGCACCCAGTCCATCGGCGACCTTCGCGATCGCGGCCGTCACCGAGGCCTCGTCGCTCACGTCAGCGCCGACGGCGAGCGCCTGTCGGCCGAGCGCCTTAATAGCGTTCACCGTATCCGAACACGCGTCGGCGTCGAGGTCGAGGACTGCCACATCGTGGCCCTCCTGAGCGAGACGGATGGCGCTGGCGGCTCCGATGCCGCGGGCGGCTCCCGTTACGATTGCTACACGACTGGTCATGGTTCTCCCTTTTGCCGCGGTCTTCTTCGCGGATTGGCTTTACGACTGAACGCCGACGACACCATCATTCTCACGCGGTGGAGTCGAACAACGACAATTTAGCCACATTGGCGAAGGTTGTCGCTGCTCGACCTTAACCTTGCGCAGCGGCCGCGTCGACGACGTCGGTATCACGTCCCGAAGCTCCAACCGCTTCCCTCTTCGTACCGGTGGATGATGTTCTTGGCGATCAGGATCTTGTGGACCTCGTCGGGTCCGTCGGCGATTCGCAGTACGCGAGCGGTGAGGTACATCTGGGAGAGCGGTAGATCGTTGCTGACGCCCGCCCCGCCCCAGACTTGGATCGCGCGGTCGACGACCCGGTGGAACGCCGCCGGCACGAAGATCTTGATCGCCGAGATCGCGGTACGGGCGTCGGGGTCCCCGTTGGCGACCTTCTCGGCCGCGTTGATGGTCATCAAACGCGCTGACTGGAGGTCCATGTAACTTTCGGCGATGAACCCTTGGATGAACTGCTTGTCCTTCAGCAGTCCGCCGTGTACCTCTCGCACCAAGGTCCGTTCGACCATCAAGTCGAAGGCCCGCCACATCTGGCCGATCGAATTCATGCAGTGATAGACGCGCCCGGCGCCGAGACGGTCCTGGGCCGCCTGATGCCCCTGACCGACCCGGCCCAGGGTGTTCTCGATGGGAACGCGCACGTTCTCGTACCTGATCTCGCAGTGGTCGGAGTTGGCGTGGCCGAAGATGCCGATGTTACGCACGATGTTGACGCCTGCGGCGTCACTCGGCACGATGATCTGGGCCATCCGACCAGGCGTTCCCAGTTCTCCCGACGGATCGTTGGCTCGGCACATCACGATGAAGAAGTTCGCATTGATGCCGTTGGACGTGAACCACTTGTGGCCGTTGATCACCCAGTGATCGCCGTCGCGCACGGCCTCGGTTTGGATGGACCGCGGATCGGACCCGGCGTTATCGGGCTCGGTCATGGAGAACCCTGATTCCATGTCACCGGCAATCAGCGGAAGCAGCCACTTGCGCTTCTGCTCCTCAGTCCCGTACTTGACCAGAACGCTGGCGTTTCCCGAGTTGGGCGCGGCGATGCCGAACAGTGACGAGGCGCCGACCGCATAGGCGAGGATCTCGTACATGTAGGCGAGCGAGAGGAAGTCAAGGCCGGCTCCCCCGTACTCCTTCGGCAGGTGCGGAGCCCACAGACCCGCTTCGAACACCTTGAGCTTTATCTGCTCGCGCAGCTCGATGCTCACTCGCCGGCTCGACTCGCGCTCGCCCTCGCTGAGGTTCGCCCCACGACGCGAGCGCCACAGCAATTCCTCGTTCGGCAGTATCTCGGCGTTGACGAGGTCGGCGGTTCGACGTCGAAGTTCGTTGATCGCCGGGTCCAGGCCGGGTACCGGCGTCACGTTGATGGCCATGGGTATCTCCTGATCGATCTCGAACGGTGTTGCGAATGATTATTGCGCAGTCCAGGGACTACGGGATGAGCAGGACCCGCCCGAAAGCCTGGCGGCTCTCGATGTACGCGTGGGCTTCGGCGGCGTCCGCGAGAGGAAACCTCCGGTCAATAACGACCCGGAACCGACCTTCGGCGATGGCCTCGAGGTAGCGCGCGACGCTGGCGTGCGGGCGTGGCGACAGGAACAACTCAGCACCCATGAAGTACCCGGTGAGTGACTGGTTGTTCGCGCGCATCGTCGAGATGTCCACCATCTCAACAGCAGCACGTCCCGCGTCGCCCACGCTGACGCACCGTCCCCGATATCCGAGCGCGCGGATGCTGCCCTGCAGGGTGGCACCCCCCACCGAGTCGATGACGAGATCGACACCCCGCCCTTCGGTCAAGCGCCTGGCCTCGGCGACGAAATCGTGCGTGGCGTAGTTGATGCCCTCGTCGAGTCCGAGGTCCTTCAGTCGGTGAAGTTTCTCGTCCGATGACGCGGTCGCGACCACTCGCGCGCCCGCCTGCTTCGCGATTTGGATGGCGGCGATTCCGACACCACCGGCACCGGCGTGAATGAGGACGGTCTCTCCCGGCACCAGATGCCCGAACTCGAAGAGACAGTCATCCGCGGTACCGAAGGGTACCGGCACGCAGGCGGCGTCCTCGGTGTGCAGGTTCGCGGGTATGGCCCAGGCGAATTGCGCGCCGACCGCCCGCAACTCGGCGTGTGACCCGTCGACCCCCACGGTGACCGCGCGATCGCCGACGGCGAAGTTGGTCACCAGTTCGCCAACCTCGATGACCGTGCCGGCACACTGGTAGCCAACGATATGTGGTGACCGGTTCATCTCACCGCGGAGCCGATTGAGGGTGTCACCACCCTCGATGCTGACCGCTTCAACCCTGATCAGGACGTCGGCCGGACCGACGACCGGATCGGGCACGTCCTCGTAACGAAAGACGTCGGGACCCCCAGTTTGGTAATAGACCGCTGCTTTCACTTACCCCCGATTCGTGCGCTTCGAGCCAGCGTAGACCCGCGATGACATTCGGCACTGGCGAAACGGCCTGATACACCCGTACTCTCGGTAGCGGGTGTTGATCGAAGAGAAGGTGAACGAGACCATGTCAGACAGCAACGGTAACGCGTCCGCACAAGGTCCCGGCGCGCCGCCGGCCACCGGCGTCTACCCGGCTGACCTGGAGTGCGAGGTTCTCACGGGAACCGGCGCAACCTTGCGGATGCGACCGATCCGCTCCGAGGATGCCGAGTTGCTGGTCCACTTCCACCTGAATCTCTCATCGGGATCGATTTATCGTCGCTACTTCTCCTTCCACCCCGAACTCTCGGAGAAGGAAGTCGAGCACCTGACCACTGTCGACTACATGGACCGCCTGGCCTTCATCGTCGAAGACGATGACGCGCTGGTCGCGGTGGGTCGTTACGACCGGATTCCCGGCACCACCGAAGCCGAGGTCGCGTTCCTCGTCGCCGACGAATACCAGCATCACGGACTCGGTCAGTTGCTGCTCAAGCACCTCGCCGAGGCCGCCCGTGCCCGGGGCATCACGACCTTCACCGCCGAGACCCAGGCCGACAACCGCGGTATGTTGGGCGTCTTCCATGAATCCGGTTTCCCGGTGACGTCGTCGATAGAGGACGAAGTGGTGAGTCTCAGCTTTCCAATCGAACCGACCGAGAAGAGCAAAGCCCGCTACGCCGGTCGACGAAAGCGCAAGCCGACCAGCGGCAACCATCATGGGAGCCGCGCTTGAAGTTGGTCCTCAACGGCTCCTTCGAAGACTCGGGCCACGAAGAATTGGGCCACCCCGAGCGACCCGAGCGCACGTCGGCGGCGCTCTTGGGGGTCGATGATCTCCATCTGGGCGACGACCTCGTCCGCGCTCCGATGTACGCGGCGACCAGGGCTGAATTGATGCGGGTGCACGCCGGAACCTACCTCGACGAGTTGGGGGCGTTCTGTTACGCCGGTGGCGGCGACATCGACGAGGACACGTACGCCACGTACGATTCGTGGTCCGTCGCTCAGCACGCCGCGGGCGCGGGTCTCGCCGTGGTGCAGGAGCTACAGCGCCTCGGCGACGGCGTCGGCTTCGTGGTGACCCGACCTCCGGGTCACCACGCGCTCGCCGACCGGGGTATGGGCTTTTGTCTCTTGAACAACATCGCGATCAGCGCCGCGGCACTCGTCGCGCAGGGTGAGCGAGTGCTGATCGTGGACTGGGACGTGCATCACGGCAACGGCACCCAAGCGATCTTCTGGAACCAGCCGGACGTCATGTACGTCTCGACGCACCAGTCACCGCTCTTTCCCGGCAGCGGCGCGGCCTACGAGATCGGTGGCATGAACGCGCTCGGTTCGACCATCAACATTCCCGTCCCACCGGGCGCCACCGGCGACGTCGTTCGTCGGGCCATCGATGACGTCGCCACTCCCTCCATCGCCGCCTTCGAGCCCACGTGGGTCCTCGTGTCGGCCGGGTTCGATTCCCACCGTGACGACCCGATGGCTGATCTGGCGCTCACGAGTGGCGACTTCGCCGCGATGGCGCGAACGATCGCGCGATTCGCTCCCCGAGCGGGACGCTTCGCGATGTTCCTCGAAGGTGGCTACGAGCTCAACGCCCTGCGAACCTCGGTCGCCGCATCATTGGCGGCGGTCCTCGAAAGCCCGTACTCGGCCGAGGCGGAAAGCTTCGGTGGTCCCGGTGCACAGCAGGTGCAGAGCGCCCGCGAAGAGCGACTCGTCGCCCTGCGCATCGCCGAAGAAGCGGCCACACAAGGAGATTACTCATGACCCGGATGCTCAGCACCATCGCCGTAGGCTTCGACGGTTCACCCGACGCGAAGACTGCGGTGCGATGGGCCTTCAACCTGGCCGTCCAGGTGGGCGCCAATGTGGCCGTCGTCCATGCGGTGGGGATGCTCGGTCGACTGGACCAACACGACACCGTGCAGTCTCTCGAAACGTCGATCAGCCAACTCTGCGACGACGCCGGTCTGGACGGATCGCGCGTGCAGCTGCACGTCGCCAACGGTGACGCATGTTCGGTGCTCCTTCGCATGGCCGACGACCCCATCGCGGCCGATCTGCTCGTCGTCGGCTCTCGAGGGCAGGGCAAGCACCCCGGCTTGCTGCTCGGCAGCACCAGCCTCGAACTCGCCGAGCACACCACCGTCCCCCTCGTGATCGTGCCGAGCCTCTAGCGAATTCGAGTCGTCAGTGCCGACGGCACCCACGTGTCAGTCTTCGGCCACGTCGCGCCAGAGGTCGATATGGCCTTCGACGGCGAACTGATCGATGCGCGCAAGTTCGTCGGCACTGAAATCAAGGTCGTTGAGAGCATCCAGGTTCTCGTCCAACTGGGCGACGCTGCTCGCGCCGATCAAGGCCGAGGTCACCACAGGGCTGCGTAACACCCACGCCAACGCCATCTGGGCGAGACTCTGACCGCGCTCGGCGGCCAATGCTGCGAGTGAACGGATATGTGCCAAATTCGCGTCGTTCAGCATGTCCTCGGAGAGCGACGTGTGCTTGGACGCACGTGATCCCTCGGGGATCCCGTTGAGATAACGGTCGGTCAGCATGCCTTGCGCGAGAGGTGAGAACGCGATGCAACCGACACCCTCCTCGTCCAGCACGTCGAGAAGACGCTCTTCAACCCATCGATTGAGCAGCGAGTACGAGGGCTGGTGGATCAACAACGGTGTACCGAGGCCGCGAAGGATCTCGACGGCCTCGCGGGTGCGCTGATCCGAGTACGACGAGATGCCGACGTAGAGCGCCTTGCCCTGGCGCACGGCGTGGTCGAGCGCTCCCATGGTCTCGTCCAGCGGGGTGCTCTTGTCAAAGTGGTGATGGTAGAAGATGTCGACGTACTCGAGTCCCAACCGACGAAGGCTCTGGTCCAGACTCGCGGTCAGGTGCTTGCGCGAACCGAGGTCGCCGTAGGGGCCCGGCCACATGTCCCATCCGGCCTTCGTGGAGATGACCAACTCGTCACGCAGGGTCGCGAAGTCCTCACGGACGATGCTTCCAAAGTTGGTCTCCGCGCTGCCGTAGGGAGGCCCGTAGTTGTTGGCGAGGTCAAAGTGCGTGACACCCCGGTCGAACGCCCGACGAAGAATCAGCCTCTGCACGTCCAGTGGTCGGTCGTCACCGAAGTTGTGCCAGAGGCCGAGCGAAATCGCCGGTAACTTGAGGCCGCTGCGTCCGACGCGTCGAAACGCCATGTCGTCGTAACGCGACGATGAGGGAATATAGGGATTCATGGCCAAAGCGTATCGGCCCGCACGAGTCCCGGTCAGTGAGGAAGTTCGGCGCGTCGAGCGAGAAGTTCTACGCTCTGGGGAGTTACAGACTGGAGCCACCATGAGTACTTTCCCGTACGCCGATCGATTCGACATCCATCGGACCCTGCCCGAGGACGGCACCGATCAGGACGTCATCCTCGCGATGCTGTCGACCATCTCCGAAGAGGAGAATCGGGTCTGGGAGGGCGGCCAGTGTTCGGGCACGATGTACTGCGGCGACCACGATCACTACGACTTCTTGAACAAGGCATTCGCCAACTTCTCCTACGTCAACTCGCTCCAGCGCGACATGTGCCCGAGCGCCAGCAAGTTCGAAGCCGAGATCATCGCCATGACGCTCGACATGCTGGGGGCGTCGGCGGTGACCGCGACGGTGCCCGGCGGACTCGTCACCAGCGGTGGGAGTAGTTCGATTGCCCACGCCATGCTGGCCTACCGCGAGAAGAACAGTGGTTCGACGGCGAAGCCCAACGTCATCAAGCCCGAGACCGCGCATCCGGCTTTCGACAAGGCGTGTCACCTCTTCGGTATCGAACTACGTGTGGCCCCGGTCGATCCGATCACCACTCAAGTCGACCTTTCGTGGGTGCGCTCACACATCGATGCCAACACCGTCGCGCTCGTCGGTTCGGCGAGCAACTACGGGTACGGCACGGTCGATCCGATTGGCGCGCTCGGTGCCATTGCGCTCGAGCACGGCATCGGTCTGCACGTCGACGGCTGCCTCGGCGGATTCATCCTGCCCTTCGGACGCGAACTCGGTTACGACATCGAGCCCTTCGACTTCACCGTACCCGGCGTCACCACCATTTCTGCCGACACGCACAAGTACGGGTACGCCTTGAAGGGAACGAGCGTGCTCTGCTTCGCCGACGAGGCCCTTCGCGACAGCCAGTACTTCTACCGCACCGATTGGTCCGGAGGGAAGTACTGCTCACCCGGGATGGACGGCTCGCGCTCCGGCGGGCTGCTGGCGGCGACCTGGGCGGCCATGGTCCACCTCGGCCGCTCGGGATACCGGAAGTACGCAAAGGCGATCTTCGAGACATCCGCGGCGATGCAGGACGCCGTGCGTAGCCACGAGTCGTTGCGCATCATGGGAAAACCGAGCTTCCTGTTCTCCTTCACCTCCGACGAGTTCGATATCTACCACGTCAATGACTACTTACGCACCAAGGGGTGGCGCATGAACGGCCAGCAGTACCCCAACGCGATCCACATGGCCGTCACCCGACCCCAGACCCAGCCCGGCACCGTCGAACGCTTCTCGGTCGACCTGGCCGACGCGGTCACCTACGCCAAGGCCCACGCCCACGAAGCACCACAGTCCGCAGCGATCTACGGCGGTGTCGAGGGTGGTCCGAGTGACGAGGCTGACGCCTTCATCAAGGTGTTCATGGCCGCGATGATGGACCAACAGTTGGCCATACCGGCGCAATGAGCCCGCGCGAGCTGAGCCTCTGCGTCGACCTCGGCACCGGCGGTCCGAAGATCGGCCTCGTTACCTTCGAGGGCGAGGTCATTGCGCACGAACTGCACCAGGTGGCGACCGAGTTCGGTGACGACGGTGGCGCGACGCAGGACGCTGAGCTGTGGTGGACGATCGTGCTCGAGTCGGCGAAACGGCTGCTGAGCCGACCGGACGTCGATCCGCTGGACGTCAAGGCCATCGCGGTCACGGGCCAGTACGCGTCGACGGTGCCCGTCGATGAGCACGGCGTGCCGACGGGTCCTTGTCTCACCTGGCTCGACACCAGAGGGGGTCACCTCAGTCGAAGGGCCGTCGGCGGACCGGTACAGGGTTACAACGCCCGCAAGGTCATGTCGTTCATCCGTAAGACCGGTGGAGCACCGTCCACTTCGGGCGCCGACCCCATCGGCCAGATCCTCTATCTCACCCACGAGCAGCCCGAGCTCTGCGCGCGCACCCGTTGGTTCATGGAGCCCGTCGACTACCTGACCATGCGATTCAGCGGCGTGGCGAGCGCCACCTACGCCTCGCGCCTCGCGATGTGGCTCACCGATAATCGCCACATGCACCGCTTCGAGTATGACGAGGCGCTGCTGCGCGCAGTCGGCCTCACCAGTGAACGGCTCCCACCGCTCGTGCCAACCGGTTCGGTGATCGGCCCGGTCGATCCGGTCGTGCGCGCGCAACTCGGCCTCAGCGTCGACGCCGTCGTCATCGCCGCGCTCCCCGATCTTCACGCCGCCGCCTACGGCGCTGGCGCAACGTCCCCGTTCGCTGCGCATCTCGCCCTCTCGACGACATCGTGGATGAGTTGTCCGGTGCCTTCGAAGAAGACCGACATTCTCCATACGATCGCCTCGGTACCGGGGCTCACCAACGATTCATTCGTCATCATCAACAACCAGGAAACGGGTGCCAAGTCGCTCGAGTGGCTGCAGGGCGTCATCGCGGGTGGGGCCGAACGAATGAGTTTCGACGCGATGACCGAACTGGCCGCGACGTCGCCACCGGGCGCCAATGGTGTCATCTTCACGCCGTGGCTCGCCGGAGAGCGCTCGCCGATCGACGACAAGAACGCGCGCGCCGGCTTCACCAATCTCTCGATCACCACGAACACCGCGGACCTCATCCGTGCGGTCATGGAAGGTGTCGCGGCCAACAGCGCATGGCTCTTCACCTACGTGGAGAAGTTTGCGGGCCAACGTCTCTCCCCGATTCGCCTCGTCGGCGGCGGAGCGCAGTCACCTCTCTGGTGTCAGATCTTCGCCGACACTTTCGACCGCGACGTGCTACAGATTCACGATCCCATGCTGGCGCAATTACGCGGTATGGCGCTCGCGGCGTCGGTGTCGCTCAAGCGCCGCACCCTCGATGAGTTGAGGCTCCTGGCGACGCCGTCGCTGATGTTCAGTCCATCCAAGGACGTCGACGTCTACCGGTCACGAGTTGGAGAGCTTGCGAGCCTCTATCGGCGGGACCGCAAGTGGCGAAAGCATCGAGCGACCTAGCGTCTACGGTACGAACACGACCTCGGCAATCAGCTTCTCGCGCGCCTGACGATGTCGCCACATGGCGAGGGTGGCGATGCTGAAACTCGCCAGACCCGCGAACAACGTCGACACCAGTGGCGCCCAGAGACGGGCCCCGGTGTAGTAGAAGACCCAAAGTGAGGCCCCGATGGATCCAATCAGCCACGAGCTGACCGAGACTCCCGACGCGTCCTCCTGACGAATCAGCTCGACGATTTGTGGCCCACGATTGACCGTCATGGCGATGCCAGTTCCGTACACGCCACCCGACCAGCCCCAGATGAGGGTCGGCGTCACGCAGCAGACGATCACGAACGCGAACGAACGTAGCGTGATGAACCACACCGTCCACGGCTTCATCCGAAAGACGATGGCGAGTTGCATGGGCAGGACCATCAGGCTCCCCAACACGACCTCGATGGAACGCACGGCCACGCCGTAAGAGATCCAGAAGCACCCCATGAGTGCGAAGAGCACCCATGTCGCCAGTGACACGCCCTCCACGCCCAAACGAATGACGCGGCGGAATTGTGCCAGCGTCGCCACGACGCCAAGAAGAACCGCAACCCATCCCGCATACTGCGATATGGAGTAATTGGTCACCTACGAATAGTAACGCTGCTGAAAATTAGCGACGGCGATTCGCCGCCGAGATCACCGCTTCGAGCGATGCGTCGAGAATCGATGAGCTCATGCCCACGCCCCACCACGTCGAGCCGTCGTTACCCTCGGCTTCGACGTAAGCGACCGCGGACGCTTCCGAACCTGCGGTCAGCGCGTGCTCGTGGTAGTCGCGCACCTTGAACTTCACGTCCATCTCGTTGCGAAGCCCCGCCATGAGGGCGTCGATGGGACCGTTTCCCTCGCCCTTGACGGTGACGTGCTGGCCGTTCACCACCAATTGCGCGAAGATCCGGGTGTTGTGCTGGTCGGCGGACACTTCGCTCGACAACAACTGGATCTTCGGATTCTCCGGCTGATACGTGGTCGTGAAGACGTCCCAGATCTCGGCCGGCGATATCTCGGTACCGGTCGCCTCGGTGAGCTCCTGGACCTGCTTGGAGAATTCCACCTGCATGGCGCGAGGCAGTTCCAGGCCGTGCTCGGCGCTCAACAGATAAGCGACGCCACCCTTGCCCGACTGCGAATTCACCCTGATTATCGCCTCGTACGTCCGTCCCGTGTGCTTCGGGTCGATCGGCAGGTACGGGACCTCCCACAAGTCGTAACTGTCACCAATTGCGGTCATGCCCTTCTTGATGGCGTCCTGGTGCGAGCCGGAGAACGCGGTGTAGACCAGTTCACCGACGTAGGGATGGCGCATGTGCACCGGCAGTCGGTTCGCGTACTCGGCGACGTGCCGGGCCTTGTCGATGTCGCGGATGTCCAGCTCGGGATCGACCCCCTGGGAGAACAGGTTCAGCGCGAGGTTCACCACATCGACGTTGCCCGTGCGTTCGCCGTTGCCGAAGAGTGTTCCCTCGACCCGATCCGCCCCCGCGAGCACACCCAACTCGGCCGCCGCCACCCCGGTACCACGATCGTTGTGCGGATGCAACGAGATCAGCACGCAGTCGCGTCGATTCACGTGCCGCCCGAACCACTCAATGGCGTCGGCGTAGAGGTTGGGTGTGTACATCTCGACCGTGGCGGGCAGGTTCAAGATGAGTGGTCGCTCCGGTGTCGGGTCAATGACCTCGATGACGGCGTTGCAGACTTGCAAGGCGTACTCGAGCTCGGTCCCGGTGAAACTCTCGGGCGAGTACTCGTACAGGAATTCCGTATCGGGTGACACGCTCTCGAGGCTCTTGCACAGTGCCGCAGCGTCGGTCGCTATCTTCTGGATCCCCTCTTTGTCGAGTCCGAAGACCACCCGCCGCTGCAGGGTCGAGGTGGAGTTGTAGAAGTGGACGATTGCTCGCTTCGCACCCTTCAATGACTCGTAGGTGCGGCGGATCAAGTCCTCACGGCACTGGGTCAAGACCTGGATGGTCACGTCATCAGGGATGCGACCGTTCTCGATGATGTGGCGCACGAAGTCGAAATCAGGCTGTGACGCCGACGGGAAACCGACCTCGATCTCCTTGAACCCCATGGCGACCAGTTGCGCGAACATGACGTTCTTGCGCTCGAGGTCCATGGGATCGATCAATGCCTGGTTGCCGTCGCGCAAGTCGACGCTGCACCAGCGCGGCGCCCTCTCGAGGCGCTTCGAAGGCCACGTACGGTCGGGTAGTTCGACGGGCACCGTGGCTCGGTACTTGTCAAACGCCATGGGGCTGGGCTGTTGGGGACTGCGCCTCATGTTCATCCTCTCCTTGGTGACCGACGCGAGCAATAAAAAACCCCCGCGAATGCGGGGGTGACGGGCGAGCTGACGCTCACCCTATCGAAGAAGTAGCTCGAACTGGCCAAATGTCATAGACCCATTGTACCTCCAATATCCGAAATGTCCAGAAGGGCTTGGCGCTATCCTGAATCTCCGTGGGCGTACTCAAAACACTTTTCAAGCTGATGTTTCTCCTCGTCGTGGGCGCGGCCGTCGCTGGCGTTGTCACGATGGTGAGACGCCCGGGGCCTTCGGGACCCGTGTCGTTTGAAGCGTGGCCCGACGTGCCACGCAATCCGGCGGCGTAGATCGCACCGTTCAGTAGTACCGACGCAAGGAGATGGTCATGGCAGCAATGGAGTATCGACGACTGGGGCGTTCCGGCCTCAAGGTCAGTGTCTTCTCATTCGGCAGTTGGGTCACCTTCGGTAACGCCAATCAACTCGAGACGGCGCAACAGGCCGCCGAGTGCCTGAGCGCCGCCAAGGATGCGGGCGTCAACTTCTTCGACAACGCCGAGGCGTATTCGGCGGGTGAATCAGAGCGCGTCATGGGTGCTGCCTTCCGCGACCTCGGTTGGAAGCGACACGAGTACATCGTGTCGACCAAGTTGTTCTGGGGCATTCACGAAGGCGTGCCCAACATGCGCAACACCCTGAACCGCAAGTATCTCAGTCAGGCCATCGACGGCTCGCTCGAGCGCTTCGGCCTGGACTTCGTCGACCTCGTGTACTGTCACCGCGCCGACCCCGAGACCCCGATTGAAGAGACCGTGTGGGCGATGAGCGACATGATCACGCAGGGCAAGGCGCTCTACTGGGGAACGTCCGAGTGGACGGCCGACGAGATTCGAGCGGCCTACGACGTCGCCGAAAGGCACCATCTCCACAAGCCGGTCATGGAGCAGCCGCAGTACAACATCTTGTGGCGCGACCGTGTGGAGAAGGAGTACAAGCGACTCTACGAGGACATCGGCCTCGGTACCACCATCTGGTCGCCCCTTTCTTCGGGTCTCTTGACCGGCAAGTACCTGCACGGCGTTCCCGAGGGGTCACGCGCGACGTTGCCGGGTTACGAGTGGCTGAAGGGCATGCTCACCGACGAGGGTCGCAACAAGAAGGTCGCCGATCTGAAGGTCATCGCCGACGAACTCGGCATCTCGCTCACCCAACTCTCCCTGGCCTGGTGTGCCAAGAATCCCAACGTCTCGTCCGTCATCACCGGCGCCTCGAACGCGGATCAGGTTCGTGAGAACATGACGGCCCTCGACGCGATGCCATTGCTCACCAAGGAGATCATGGACCGCATCGACCTCATAAGTTTCTTCTAACCGAGCGGCGCCGGCAGTGGTTCAACCGTTCGTCGGGCAGTTCTCGAGGTAGTCGATTGCTGTTCGAGCGCGAGCGCTCGGCAGTATCGAGCCCAACCACAGCCTCAATGCACACGACTGCTTCAGCAGAATCGTTCCCGCGCCTGACGAGGTGACGTTCAGGTCACCGGGGCACGCGTCGCCCGTCGCCCTCCAGAATGCGTTACTGGCGCCAGCCGCCCGGACGGAAATGGTGAAGACCGTGGAGTCCTCCATGCAGGTGCCTCCGGAGGTATTCGAAAGTGACGCGATGAGGCCCGCAAGATGCGACACCTGCGCCCGGTTCAGCGCAAGCGATAGGGGTTCGCTCGAAGGTCGAACCAGTGACGTGCTCCGGTACACGGTGAGTGTCGCGGTGCCCGATGTCGGCATGATCACCGTGCGGATCGGTTGCCACGCAACCAGGACGTCGACGCGCAGTTCGAGCGCGTCGCTCGCCTGGCTTCCCACCGTGTAGTCCACCTCCTCGAGTGAGATGTGCCGATTCGCGAACGGCAGTGACTCGGCGAATGTCGTCACTGGGTTGATGTTGGTTCCCGACGCCGAACTCGGTCCGGTCAGCAGCGCACCTTTCAACAGGCGCGATCGAAGGAATGACCGAAGGTCGAGCGGTGCGCGAAGCAGATACTCGTGATGGACATCGATCAGACCACCGAGGGTGACGCCGGCGTCCATATCCTCCAGTGGCAGCGGCAGCACCGTGCTCAGTCGCGCACCGGCGGGCACAGCAACGCTCGCCAGCAGTTTGGACGCGAACGCCGACCCGGATGCGTTGTCGCTCCCGGCGCCATTGACCGAGCTCCCCGAAGATGACGTCGGGATCGTGGTGATGGCGTCGATGAGTTCAGTGCCGATTGCGATCGCCACCACCGCGAGGATTCCGGCGACGATCAATACGGGTGCACTCGGTCGCTGGAGAAACCTCATACCCGCCCTCCGTTCTGGGAACCGTCGCGTGACCACCAATGCCCCACGCCACCCTGACGATCATCACCGAACCAGGTCGGCCCCTCCTAATCGCGCGGCGCGACTAGCGGAGCGTAATGAGGTGGATGTCCTTGATGCCTTCGGTACCGCGGAGCTGGGCGATGACGTCGGTGGGTGTCGGCACGTCGGTCGAGAGCACCATCAACGCAGTCTTGGTCAACGGGTCGGGTCCAACCGCCATGGAACTGATCGAGATGCCGGCCTCGCCAAGCGCGATGCCCACGTGACCGATCATGCCGGGGCGGTCGTCGTTGTTCACCACGAGCATCGAGGAAGCTGGAGGAATCTCCACCGTGTGCTTGTCCACGCTCACGATCCGTGTCTCCAGGCGCGTACCGATGGTCATGAGCGTTCCCGACACCGTGTGGTGGCCTGAGCGCACCGTGATGAGGTTGACGAACTCGGGCGATTCGAACGTCGATGACTCGCTGAAGGTGAGGTTGTGCTCGGCCGCGAGCTGGGGAGCGTTCACGAACGACACGCCCTGGTGGCCGGTCGAGACCAGAAGCCCCTTCAGTGCGCAGAGCGTAAGAATCTTGGTGCCGGATCCGGCCAGTTCACCCTGGTAGACGACCTCGAGGTCGGCCGGCTTGCCGTCGAGCAGCCCGCCGATGAATCGACCGAGGACCTCGGCGAGTCCCATGAAGGGACGAACGACGTTGGAGACTTCACCAGCGGCCACGTTCACCGCGAACGGCACGAAGTCACCCGCGAGGGCTAGTTGGACCTGCTCGGCGATGGTAACACCGGCCTTGTCCTGAGCCTCCGCAGTCGACGCACCGAGGTGGGGAACGACAACGACCGATGCCAGCTCGAAGAGCGGCGACTCCGTCGTGGGTTCCTTCTCGAAGACGTCGAGTGCGGCCCCCTGGACGTGCCCGCTGCGGATCGCCTCAGCCAAGTCGGCCTCGTTGATGATGCCACCGCGAGCGACGTTGACGATGCGCACACCCTTCTTGGTCTTCTTCAGTGAGTCCGCGTTCAGGAGATTCGTTGTCTCCTTGTTCTTCGGCAGATGGATGGTGATGAAGTCACTCTGGGCGAGCAGCGAATCGAGGTCCATCAACTCAATGCCCATGTGACGGGCCCGCTCTTCGCTGATGTAGGGGTCGTACGCGACGAGGCGCATGCCGAAGGCACTGGCGCGCTGGGCGACCAGCGCCCCGATCTTGCCAAGGCCGATCACGCCGAGTGTCTTCGAGTAGAGCTCGACGCCTTCCCACTTGCTGCGCTCCCACTTGCCATTCTTCAATGCAGAGTGTGCCTGTGGGATGTTGCGCGCCTGCGAGAGCAGCAGCGCCATGGTCTGCTCCGCGGCGGACAGGATGTTCGATACCGGCGCGTTGACGACCATGACACCGAGTTCGGTCGCCTTGGCGACGTCGACGTTGTCCAGGCCGATGCCCGCTCGGCCCACGACGACGAGGTCCGTGGCGGCGTCGAGCGTGGCGGCGTCAACCTGCGTGGACGAACGGATGATGAGTGCGTGCGCCCCCTTGATCGCCTCGATCAGTTCCGCGGGCGACAGTCCCAGACGGATGTCGACTTCATGTCCGGCATCACGCAACTGCTGAAGTCCGGAATCGGCTATCTCTTCTGATACAAGTACTCGCGCCACCGCAAAACCTTTCGTAGGGTCAACTAAGCCTAAAGCAGATGTTCGATTGTTCAGCCGGCCGCGACGAGGCCGGCGAAACGCTCCAGACCTTCGACGAGGTCCGTGTCGCCCAGCGCGTAGCTGAGACGGAAGAAACCGGGCGTGCCGAAGGCCTCGCCCGGCACGACGGCAACCTTGATCGTCTCGAGCAAGGTCTCGGCCAGTTCCGCCGACGTCGTGGCGACTCGCCCACCCAACGGGCGGCCCAGCAGACCCGACACGTTCGGATAGCAGTAGAAGGCGCCCTCGGGTTCGGCGCAACTCACGCCGTCGATGCGGTTGAGCATCGAGGTCATCAACGTGCGACGGCGGTCGAATGCGGTACGCATCTCCTCGACGGCGCTGAGGTCGCCGGTCAGGGCCGCCACCGCGGCGCGCTGGGAGATGTTCGAGATGTTCGAGGTCGTCTGGCTCTGATAGTTGACGGCGGCGTTCATCACGTCCGCAGCGCCGATCATCCAACCGATGCGCCATCCGGTCATGGCGTACGTCTTGGCGACGCCGTTCACCACCACCCACCGGTCTCCGAGCTCGGGAGCGACCACCGGAAGCGACACGTTCTTCGCGTCGCCGTAGACCAGGTGCTCGTAGATCTCGTCGCACATGACCCAGATGTCGTGCTCGGCGGCCCAACGGCCAATTGCCGCAACGTCGTCGGGTCGAACGACGGCGCCCGTCGGGTTCGACGGTGACACGAAGACCAGCAACTTCGTCTTCGGCGTCCGCGCTCGCTCGAGCTCGTCCACGGTGACGCGAAACCCATTCGCCTCGCTGGTCTGGACCGGCACTGCTGTGGCGCCCGTGAGATAGACGGCCTCGGGATAGGTAGTCCAGTATGGGGACGGAATCAAGACTTCGTCACCGGGGTTCAACAGCGTCATGAACGAGGTCGCGACAGCGTGCTTTCCACCGTTGGTCACGAGTACCTGGCTCGGACTGATGACGAGTCCGGTGTCACGCTTGGTCTTGGCCACGATGGCGTCGCGAAGTTCCGCCAAGCCGGCGGTCGGTGTGTACTTGTGGTTACTCGGGTCGTAACACGCCTTCGCGGCGGCCTCAACAATGTGAGCCGGTGTTGGGAAGTCCGGTTCGCCCGCTCCATAGCCGATTACCGGCTCTCCAGCGGCTTTCAGGGCCTTGGCTTTCGCGTCAACTGCGAGCGTTGCGCTCGGGGCGAGGCCTCCAAGGAGGTCACTGACTCTCGAACTCATCCGCCACTCCGTTCATTTTCCCTAGAGTTAAGTCTATGAGTTCTCCAGACACCCTCCGAATCCCGACCGAACTTCTACCCCGCGATGGACGCTTCGGCGCCGGACCCTCCAAAGTCCGCGCCGAGCAACTCGCCGCTCTCGTCGCCGACGCCACCACGTACATGGGCACATCGCACCGCCAGGCGACGGTGCGCAACAAGGTCGGCGAGGTGCGCGACGGACTGTCAGCACTCTTCAATCTTCCCGAGGGTTACGAGGTCCTCCTCGGTAACGGTGGCACCACGTGCTTCTGGGACGCGGCGACCTTTCATCTGGTGGCCAACCACTCCCAGCACCTGAGCTTCGGTGAGTTCTCATCCAAGTTCGCGAGCGCCGTCAAGGAGGCGCCGCACCTGAGTGACCCCCAGGTCATCAAGAGTGACGTGGGTACGCACCCGTACGCCGTCGCCGACGACTCGGTCGACCTCTACGCCCTGACGCACAACGAGACCTCCACGGGTGTCATGATGCCCATCGAGCGGCCCCAAGGTGCCAGCGGTCTCGTGGCGGTCGACGCCACCTCGGGAGCTGGCGGGCTCTTCGTCGACGCGTCACAGTTCGACTGCTACTACTTCGCACCGCAGAAGTCCTTCGCCAGCGACGGTGGACTATGGCTGGCCCTCTGCTCGCCCGCCGCAATCGAGCGCATCGAGACACTCGCCGCGTCGGACCGCTGGACCCCGGCGTTCTTTGACCTCAAGATCGCCCTTGACAACTCGCGTCTCAACCAGACCTACAACACCCCGGCACTCGCCACAATCCACTTGCTCGCAACCCAGATCAAATGGTTCAACGACAACGGTGGCCTCAACTTCTCCGCGGGTCGCTCGCGCACGTCAGCCGAGACCCTGTACACGTGGGCCGAAGCCTCGGATTTCGCAACGCCCTTCGTTCAGAATCCTGCGCAACGAAGCAACGTCATCGGGACCATCGACTTCAATGACGATGTCGACGCGAACCTGATCGCGAAGATCCTCCGCTCGAACGGAGTCGTCGACACCGACCCGTACCGCAAACTCGGTCGCAACCAGTTGCGCATCGCGATGTTTCCGAGCATCGACCCTGAAGACGTCGCGCTACTCTGCGCGAGCATCAACTGGATCGTCGGGAATCTCTAGATCCACGTCGGGTGGAGGACGTTTCGCGAGTGGCCTTGGTGACGAACGGTTTCGGTCGTCGGTGTCGAGACGTCCGCGGACTACGGAATTCGAATGTCGCGATGTGCCTTCGCGAATTCGAGCTCCTCGTCGTCGAGGCTTGACTCCTTCACCGGCTTCACCATGCTCCAGTGCTGGCCGACCGGACATCGCTGGAGCCTTCGCCATCCGAGGCGCAGCGACTTCAGCGAGAATCCCGGTATCCAGATCGTTGTGAAGAGGTGTCCGTCACGGCACCGGACCACCGTATTGCCTCCGAGGCCCTTGTAACCCCTGCGGCGCAGTAGCAGGGTCGTGCACACCAACACGGCCACCACCGATCCCGAGATCAGGAGGTATGTGCGCGCCGTCGGTCGACGACAACATGATGATCGTTCGCTCACGATTCCGTGTCTAGCACCATCGTGGCAACTGCGTTGGAAGATCTGGGCCTGTCATTACGCTTGCATCGTGAATAACTCGAGGAAGACATCATGGCCCGCGTCCTGGTAACCGGAGCCACCGGCTACGTTGGCGGACGTCTCGTTCCCCAGTTACTCGAGAGCGGCCATCATGTTCGCTGTCTCGTACGAAACCCTGCCAAACTCACCAACGTCTCGTGGCGCGATGCCGTCGAGATCGTCCAGGGCTCGATAAGTGACCCGCTCGATGACGCAATGAAGGACGTCGACGTCGCGGTCTATCTGGTCCACGGTATCGGCGACGGGAGCGATTGGGTCGCGAAAGAGACACGCGACGCCGAGAATTTCCGTCTCGCCGCGCAAAGGGCCCGAGTCGGACGGATCGTCTATCTCGGTGGGATGGGCGTCGACAACGGCGATCTGAGCGACCACCTGGCGAGCCGCCACAGCGTCGGACGGATGCTGAGCGCCGGTCCGATACCCGTCGTGGAGTTGCGGGCCGCCGTCGTCATCGGTTCGGGCTCGGCGAGCTTCGAAATGCTGCGCTATCTCGTTGAGGTCCTGCCCATCATGGTCACACCGAAGTGGGTCGCCACCAGGTCACAGCCCATCGCCATCTCCGATGTCCTCAACTACCTGACCAAGGTGATCGACTCCCCGACCCCCTTCTCGGGCATCTACGAGATCGGGGGTCCCGACGTGGTCTCCTACGCGCAGATGATGGCGCTCTACGCCGAGGTGGCCGGCCTCAAGCGCCGCCGCCTCATCCCCGTGCCCGTGCTCTCGCCCCGTCTCTCGAGCCACTGGGTGGGGATAGTCACCCCGGTACCCGCGTCACTGGCGAGGCCACTCGTCGACAGTCTGGTCAACGAGGTCGTCGTGCGCAGTTCGAGGACGATCGACGAGCTCGGGCCACCCCAGCGCAGCCTGCGCGAGGCGATCCGTCTGGCTCTGGGGGTCACGGCGCGAGGCGAGGTCCCGACGGCCTTCACCGACGCTGATTTCCAGCCCTTTCGCTCCTACGAGACCGATCCGACGTGGGCGGGGGGCACCGAGGTCTCGGATCTGCGCGTGGAGACCTCGACCGCTTCGCCGCACGCCGTCTTCGCCGCCGTCACCTCACTCGGCGGTCTCAAGGGATGGCATCGCGGTGAGTGGCTGTGGCGACTTCGTGGATACTTCGATCAGGTCTGGGGAGGACCCGGACTTCGCCGGGGACGTCGCCACCCGACCGACCTTCGCGTCGGCGACTTCGTCGACTTCTGGCGTGTCGACGAGTTGGAGCCGGACCATTTCTTGAAGCTGCACGCCGAGATGGTGCTGCCCGGTGAGGCGTGGCTGGAGTGGACCATCACCGCCACACCCACCGGATCGAGCATCGAACAACGCGCCCGTTTCAAACCGCGTGGTCTGCTGGGGCGCGCGTACTGGTACGCGGTCGCCCCGTTCCACACCCTCGTGTTTCCCGGACTGCTCCACGGCATCGTCACCGACGCCGAGAGCCAACGCCCGAGAGGATGACTAGTCGGTGTCGCCGCCCGAGATGTCCGAGACCTTCTGCTTGCCCGCCGAGACGAACGGCATCATGCCACGAAGCTTCTTGCCGATGTCCTCGATGGGGTGCTTCTTGCCGCTGTCGCGCAACTCGCGGTAACGCGGGCGGCCGATCTCGTTCTCGAGGATCCACTCGGCCGCGAACGTGCCGTCCTGGATCTCGGTCAGGACCTTCTTCATCTCGGCCTTGACCTGGTCGGTGATTATGCGAGGTCCGCGGGTGAGGTCACCGTACTCGGCGGTGTCCGAGATGCTGTAGCGCATTCCCGTGATGCCCTCTTCGTACATCAGGTCGACGATCAGCTTGAGCTCGTGCAGGCACTCGAAGTACGCGCTCTCGGGCTGGTAGCCCGCCTCGACGAGGGTCTCGTAGCCGGCCTTGACGAGCGCTGACACGCCACCGCAAAGCACCGCCTGCTCGCCAAAGAGGTCCGTCTCGGTCTCCTCGGTGAAGGTCGTCTCCAGTACGCCGGCGCGGGTGGCACCGATGCCGTCCGCGTACGCCAGCGCGATGGCGTGGGCCTGACCGGTCGCGTCCTGGTGGACGGCGATGAGTGCGGGCACGCCGCCGCCCTCGACGTAGGTGCGACGAACGAGGTGACCGGGGCCCTTGGGCGCGACCATCGCGACGTCGACGTCGGCGGGAGGGTTGATGAGGTCGAAGCGGATGTTGAAACCGTGCGCGAAGAGCAGGCACTTGCCGGCGGTCAGGTGTGGAGCGATGTCGGCATCGTAGATTCGCTTCTGCTCGGTGTCGGGCAGCAGGACCATGATGACGTCGGCTTCGGCGCAGGCGTCAGCGATCGAGAGCACGCGCAGCCCGGCCTCCTCGGCCTTGGCGACCGAGGACGATTCGAGTCGCAGACCGACGCGAACGTCGTAGCCACTGTCGTGCAGGTTCAGTGCGTGCGCGTGGCCCTGCGAGCCGTAACCCAGGATCGCGATCTTCTTCGACTTCAACAACTCTTTGTCGGCGTCAGCCTCGTAGTACATGGTGGTCATGATCAATGTCTTTCTTTTGTTTAGATTGTTAGGCCGAAGCCGTCTTGCCAAGTCTAGGTAATGCCACGCGTCCGGTCCGGTGCAGTTCGACCTGCGCAAAAGCCTCGAGGGCCCTTTCGAGCTCGTCACAGCCGCCCGGGGTCGCCGCCAGCATCACGGTGACGGACTTGGTGTCGACGTCGACAATGGCCGCTCCCGCGTTGGCGATGATGTCGAGCAGCGAGGTCCGGTTGTCCACGTCGGTCTTGATCGTGGCCAACAGCAGTTCGCGCTCGAGGGCATCCTTCGGCGAGATGTCAGTGATTGCAACGACATTCACCAATTTGTCCAGTTGGCCCACGATCTGCTCCAGGGGGGCGGACTCCGCGTCGACCACGATGGTCACTCGCGAGAACCGCGCGCCGCTCTCGGCTGGAGCGACCGCCAGGGAGTAGATATTGAAGCCTCGGCGGGCGAACAGCCCCGCGATGCGCGCGAGCACACCCGCCTTGTTCTCCACCAACACCGACAAGATGTGGTGGCGTACCGGCGTGTGATCGATGGTGCCGAGGAACGGTTCGGGGGTAGCGCTCACTTGGAGCCTCCTCTCTGGAGTGGGTGGACCATGATGTCGTCGTTGCTCGCTCCCGCCGCGACCATCGGGAATACCTTCTCCGACGAGTCGGTACGGAAATCGATGACTACGGGGACATCGTTGATGGTGTTGGCGATGTCAATGGCCTCGTGCATCTCCTTGAGGTTCGTGGCGCGAAGTCCCACGCAGCCCATCGCCTCGGCCCACTTCACGTAGTCGGGAAGGTCGGCTGAGAGGTAGACCTCCGAGTAGCGCTCCTCGTAGAACATCTCCTGCCACTGGCGCACCATGCCGAGGTACGCGTTGTTGAGGATCGCGACCTTGATGGGGACGCCCTCGGCGCGCGCGGTGACCAGCTCCTGGGCGGTCATCTGGAAACATCCGTCACCGTCGATGCACCAGACGGTGCGGTCCGGGCGTCCGACCTTGGCGCCGATGGCGGCGGGAACCCCAAAGCCCATCGTGCCGGCCCCGCCGGAGTTCACCCAGGTGCCCGGTTCCTCGTACTTCCAGAACTGCGAGGCCCACATCTGGTGCTGGCCGACGCCGGACGCGACGATCGTGCCCGGCGCGGCCTTCGCGGCGATGGCCTCGATGACGTGCTGAGGGCGCAGCGGTCCTTCGTGGGACGGCTCGGCGTAGACGAGCGGGTACTGCTCTTGCCATTCACGGATCTCACTCCACCATGCGTCGAGGTTCCTCGGCGTCGCTGACGCGGCGTCGAACGCCAGCAGCGCCGCGGCGACGTTGCTCTGCACCGCGACGTCCGCGTGGCGCACCTTGTTGAACTCCGCCTTGTCGATGTCCACGTGGATGACCTTGGCCCCCGCCGCGAACGCCGGGATCCTGCCGGTGACGCGATCGTCGAAGCGGGCGCCGAGTGAGATGAGGAGGTCCGACTTCTGCATCGCGGTCACCGCGGTGTACATCCCATGCATGCCGGGCATGCCGAGGTGCTGGGCGTGCGAGTCGGGGAACGCTCCGCGCGCCATCAGGGTGGTGACGACCGGGATGCCGGTGCGCTCGGCGAACGCCAGCAGCTCCGCTGACGCCCGTGACTTCAAGGTGCCCCCTCCGACGTAGAGCACGGGGCGTTGCGATTCGTTGATCAGCGCCACGGCCCGCGCGATGACGTCCTCATCGAGCGCGACCTCGGGCCGGTAACCCGGTAGGTCGTACTCCTCGATCGTCGACGGGTACCACCAGTCCATCATCGACTGCGCGACGTCCTTGGGCACGTCGATCAGGACGGGTCCGGGCCGGCCGGTGGTCGCGAGGTGGAAGGCCGCGGCGACGGCGCGCGGGATCTCCTGGGCCGACTTCACGAGGAAGTTGTGCTTGGTGATGCCCATCGTGATGCCGGTGATGTCGCACTCCTGGAACGCATCGGTACCGATGGATCCCGAGGCGACCTGACCCGTGATCACCACGAGCGGCGTTGAGTCCATGTGGGCGTTGCCGATGGGCGTCACGATGTTGGTCGCGCCGGGCCCACTCGTCACCATCGCGACGCCGGGGCGACCGGTCGCGAGCGCGTAGCCCTCGGCCATGTGCCCCGCTCCTTGCTCGTGACGAACGAGGATGTGGCGGATGCTCGAATCAATCAACGGGTCGTAGACCGGGAGGATGGCGCCGCCGGGCAGGCCGAATACCACTTCGACCCCCTGCTGTTCCAGGCTCTTGATGAGTGCTTGCGCTCCTGTGATTTGCACGATGTTCCCTTGTCCTTTGGAGATAAAAAAAGGCCTCCCTTTTCTGGGAGGCCTCCGGAGTACGACTAAACGTGACTACCGGCGCCGGGCGCCTACTACTACAGAAAGAATATCGATTCGAATCGTCACCTGAATATCTAAGCACACGCCGACGTGACGCACAAGCCGGCAGCGGGTCCGCGCGCTCGGTGAGTCGCGTCAGCGGCGAGTCTGGAGCTCGGCGATGACGGCCTTGCCGTTCGCCTGGCCCTTGGTCAGCTTCATGACCTGACCGATGAAGAACTGAGCCAGCTTCTCGTCGCCGTCACGGTACCGTGACCACTCATCGGGGTTCGCCTCGATCAGCGAGGCCACGGTCGCACCGAGAGAATCCGACGACAACTGCTCGAAGCCCTTCGCGGCGGCAATCGCCTTGGGGTCGCCACCATTGGCCAGCAACTCGCTCAGGACCGTCTTGGCCTGGGTCGATGAGAGCTCGCCGGCCTGCTCGAGGAGCACGGTTGTCGTGAAGGCGGCCGAGGTCAGCTTGGCGATATCGTCGAGCCCGCCCGCCAGTTCGTTCGCGGCCCGAGCAATCGCCAGGGCTGGGTCAGCACCGGCGTCGATCGCGGCGTTGACGTACGGTTCAAGTCCGAGATCGATGACCACCTCAACGGCGTCGAGTTGTGCGGGCACCGGGTTCACGAGCCGCGCCGTCAACTTGGCACGACGTTCGGCGGGCATCGGCGGGAGCGCCGCGCGCACGCGGTCCTGCCACGCCTGGTCCGGGCTGAGTTCCACCAGGTCGGGGTCACGGAAGTAGCGGTAGTCGTCGGCGTCCTCCTTGACGCGAAGCGTCGACGTCTCACCGAGGCCCTCGTCCCAGTGACGGGTCTCCTGTCGCACGGTCCCGCCGTCCTCGAGTAGTTCCACCTGGCGCAGCGCCTCGAACTCGATGGCGCGCTGGAGGCTACGCAGGGAGTTGAGGTTCTTGATCTCGCAGCGCGTACCGAGCGGGTCATTGGCCTTGCGCACCGAGACGTTGGCGTCGAAGCGCATCGAGCCCTCCTCGAGACGCCCGTCCGAGGCACCGGTCGCGATAAGGATGCCGCGAAGCTCGCTAGCGTAATCGCGCGCTTGCGCCGATGACCTGATATCGGGACCCGACACGATTTCGACCAGTGGCACGCCGCATCGGTTGTAGTCCACGAGCGAGCGGTCGGCGCCGGCGAGGCGACCCGACCCGCCGAGGTGCGTCGACTTGCCAGTGTCCTCTTCCATGTGCGCGCGCTCAATCGAGACGCGGCTCCCGTCGGGCAGGTCCAGGTAACCCGCCGAGTTGATCGGCAAGTCGTACTGCGTGATCTGGTAGTCCTTGGACTGGTCGGGATAGAAGTAGTTCTTCCGGTGGAAGGTCGAAGGCGCGATGGTGCAGTGCAGCGCCATGCCGATGCGCATCGCGAGCTCCACGGCGTCCTCGTTCAGCACCGGCAACGAACCGGGCAGACCGAGACACACCGGGCAGACGTTGGTGTTCGGCTCGGCGCCGAAGTGGTTCGCGCAGCCACAGAAGAGCTTCGACCTGGTGAGCAACTCGGTATGAACCTCGAGGCCCACCACCATCTCCCATCCGTTGGGCAGGTTCATGATCGACCATCCGCGATCTCGAGCACGCGCGCCGCGGCGAAGAGTTGGGCCTCGCTGCGTCCCGGACCCAGCAACTGCACGCCGATGGGCAGTCCCGCCTCCCCGGTACCGAAGGGCACCGACACCGCGGGGTCGCCGGCCAGATTGGTCGGGATCGTGAAGACGTCATTCAGGTACATCGCCATTGGATCCTTGGTCTTGGTGCCGAACTCGAAGGCGACGCCGGGAGTCGTCGCGCCGATCAGGACATCGACCTCGCGGTACGCGCGCGCGAAGGCGTCGATGGTCAGCGTGCGGACCTTGAGGGCCTGACCGTAGTAGGCGTCGAAGTAGCCGGCCGAGAGGGCGTACGTACCGAGCATGATACGACGCTTGACTTCCGCGCCGAACCCGGCGGTGCGGGTCGCTTCCATCATGGCGGTGACGTCGGGCGCGTCGACGCGCAGTCCAAACCGTACGCCGTCGAAACGCGCGAGATTGCTCGACGCTTCTGCGGGCGCGATCAGGTAGTACGCGCTGAGGCCGAGTCGCAGTTCAGGGATCGAGAGTTCGACGATGGTGGCGCCGGCCTCACGCAACACGGCGACCGCCCCCATCACCGCTTCGATCACGCTCTCGTCGGCGCCCTCGTACAGTTCCTTCACGATGCCGATGCGCTTACCCGCGACACCATCGTCAACGTGGCTGAGCAATGACGGTGACGGTTCGCGCAGCGAGGTCGAATCCATCGGATCGTGACCCGCGAGCACCTCGAGCAGCAGGGCGGCATCCGCAACGGTCTTGGCGAAGGGACCGATCTGGTCCAGGGAACTCGCGAAGGCGATCAAACCGTAACGCGAAACCAGTCCGTAGGTGGGCTTCATCCCAACGATCCCGCACAGGGCCGCCGGCTGACGAATCGATCCCCCGGTGTCGCTGCCGATCGAGAGCGGCGTCATGTCAGCCGCCACCGCTGCAGCCGAGCCGCCGGAGGATCCGCCCGGTACCCGCGTCGGGTCCAGGGGGTTGCGAGTGGGCCCGAAGGCCGAGTTCTCAGTCGACGAACCCATTGCGAACTCGTCGAGGTTCGTCTTGCCCACCGGCACCGCGCCCGCCGCGAGCAGCCGGTCGATCACGGTGGCGTTGTAGGGAGGGCGCCATCCGTCAAGGATCTTGGACGAACACGTCGTCGGTACGCCGGTCTGGCAAAGATTGTCCTTGATCGCGATGGGCACACCCGCGAGCGGTCCCAGCACCTCACCACGCGCAATTCGATCGTCGATCGACGCAGCGAGCGCGAGGGCTGCCTCGTCATCGACGTGGAGGAACACGTTCAATTCCTCGTTGCGCGCGTGAATCGCGCCGAGGGCCGTCGCGGTCGTCGTGGCGGCACTCAGCACACCTTCGCGCACGTCGGCGGCAATGGCGAGGGCGCTCCTCACGGAGCCTCGCCCAGGATGCTCGGAACGGCGAAGCGACCGTCGTCCGCCTCGGGCGCCATGGCGAGCACGACGTCACGGTCGAGACTCGGGCGAATCACGTCGTCGCGCAGCACGTTGACGAGGCCGAAAGGGTGCGCCGTCGCCACGACACCGGCGAGGTCCAGCGTGCTCATGTCGGCAGCGTGCTCGAGCACCTGTCCGAGTTGACTGGTGAACGTGGTGAGCTCCTCGTCACTGAGTCGCAGCCGTGCCAACTTGGCAACGTAGGCGACCTCGTCGCGCGTCAGTGGCGAACTCATGGGGCAAGAATCGAGTTCAAGAATGCGACCGTGGCCGATTCGACCAGTTCCTGATCGTTGTCGATCGTCGCGACGTGATACGAGTTCTCGAGCCAGATCCTCTCGACGGGACCTGATGACTTCTCGACGATGTCGTCTCCATTGTCGGAGGTCACCACGTGGTCCTCGCGGCTCGAGAGGAGCAGCGACGGCGCGGTAATCCTGCCCAGGTCCGCGTTCACGGTCTTCATGGCCTCGAAGAGGCTCGCCACGCACGCCAGGGGCGTTGCGTCGTAGGAGGCCTCGATCGAGCCTTCCTTCTTGATATCCGAACCGATCGAGTCAATGGTCTCGAGGCCCGCTTCGCGAAGCGCGGCCAGTCCTTCGACCATCTCGATCACCGGTGGTTTCACCAGGGGGTTGATGAACACGCAGGCGGCGACGTCGGAGCGCACTTCGGCCACGTGCGCACTGAGACCGCCACCCATCGACAACCCCACGACGGCGACCGCGTCGCAGCGGGCGCGCAGTTCGTCATAGGCCCGTTCGGCCGCACCTGACCAGTCGGACCAGTCGGTGGTCATCATGTCAGCGACCGTCGTTCCGTGACCCGGAAGACGCGGGAGCTCCACGCTGTAACCAGCGGCAGCGATCCGCTCGGCCAGCGAACGCATCGAGGTTGGATTGCCGGTGAATCCGTGCAGGACGAGCACCCCGACGGGGCCATTCTCGACGGAATACGACTCGCAACCGGGCATGATTTCAGTAGTCATAGGGCTCAAGACTACCGGCAGTTCGTTGGAGTCGGTTAACGGTGGTCGCGGGGAACCGAGCGGATGAAGAATGCCGCGACCACACCGATCGACGCCACGCACGCGCCGATGATGAAGGGCAGTCGGAAGGTGTCGAGCAGCGCGGGACCCGGTTTCGCGCCCGTCAACCCGTGCCGGTGCACGAACGACTGTTGCACCGTTTCGAGGACCTGTATGCCCGCGACTTCTCCGATCTGCGTCGCGAGCATCTGGGCCGCCGACATGACCCCGAATTCGCTCGACAGCACCTCATTGGCCATGACCGACGAGGTGGAGGGCATGGCGACGCCCATCCCCAGCCCCGAAAGACCGAGCGCGATGGCGACAAACCAAGCCCCCGAACTCGGATCCAGCGTCGCGAAGCAGGCCAACGATGACGTCAGGAACACCGCACCCGCCACCGCGCTCACCCGTTCACCGATTCGGATCGTGACGTAGCCAGCGATGGGCGAGGACAGCGCGAAGACGATCGGGCGAGCGATCGCCAGTGCGCCAACGCGAGGAATGGAGTAGCCGAAGCCCTGTTCCATGAGCAGTGGGAACAGGAAGAATGCACCGAAGTAGGCGAAATTGGCCGTCGCACGAAGGACCATCGGCATGACGAAGTTGCGCCGGGCGAAGTACTTGGCCGGAATCAGCGGATTCTGTGCGTGGCGAATCCGATGGACGAAGAGAGCCGTCATCCCCACCGACACCACGAAGCACGCCACCGTCCCCGCACTGCTCCATCCGAGGGAGGGGCCGATCGACAGTCCCAGCATCATCGTGCCGATGGCGAAGGAGAGCGACCAGCTCCCGATCCAGTCCATCTTCTTGAACTGCCGGCGAGCCTCAGCCTTCTTCGTCGCTTCTTCGTCGTCGAAGCCCCGCTTGCGCGGGAGCAGAAGCATCACGACCACGAATGCCACGACGATGAGTACCAGTTGAAACCAGAAGAGGGCGCGCCACCCGAAGGCCGCGATGATCGGCGAGCCCACCGAGACGCCGATGACCGGGCCGCCCGCACCTATGAGCGACCACCACCCCATGGCCTTGACCCGCTCCTCGGCTCCGAAGACCATGCTGATGAGTGCACCCGACGCGGTACCCGTGGCCGCCCCCTGCGCGCCGTCGAGTGTCCGCGCGAACAGGAGCATTCCGACGTTGTGTGAGAGGGCCGTGAGTATCGCCGCGACCATCGCGCCCACGAGACCGAAGAGGTAGAGCCGACGATGTCCGAAGATATCGCCCGTCTTGCCCAGGATGGGCGCGGCCAAGCCGTAGGCCAGGAGGGGTCCCAGCATGGTCCAGGTGAGCACCGTGATGTTCGTATGGAACTGTGTCGCCACTGTGGGCAGCGCCACGATGAAGACCGTGAACGTGAAATTGAGCGCGAAGAGACCCGCCAGGAGCGACCACAGGACCCACCATTGGTAACGGCTGGACCCCTCGGTACGCGCCTGCACGCGCGCGCGCAGCAGCATGATCCAGTTGAGGTCACTCCCCGCCTCGGTGCCCATGGTGCCAAAGGCCGCACTGGCGGGGTCGGTGCGAGCGTTGAGCAGCCCCTCGGGGTCCTCACGATCGACGTGCGTGCGTCGACGCTCGTTCACGGGAGTACGACGAGAGGATATGCCCAGGCCGGGTTCGCGCCGCCACGTGGCCCGAGATCGTGAACCCCGGGCGAACGCCCACTGCGATTCCGCCTGCTGGAGGACATGGCAACGTCACCTACCGCCATCGTGCCTTCCCCCTGAAAGATCGTCGTTCATCGATTGTAACGATGAACGATGGCGACGCGAGCCTTACGAAAGGTTCCAGAAGTTGGGTCGGCGGGCGTGGGCGTGATAATGATCGGGGATATTACGCATGTGATCATCGATGGACCAGTTGCCCTCGCCGAGCTCCTGGTCGGCCACACGACGCAGGTGCATATGCAGCAGTTCCTTGATCTCATCTGGTGGCGAGGGGTCATGGACTCTCCAGACGACCATTGGCACGAGACAGATCTCGCAGTCCGCGATCCAACCGACCTCATCCTCGAAATACCGGCGGCTGATGACGGCCGCCGTACAGAGATCGCACGTGGTGGTCATTCTTTGACGTTCAGTACGACCGTGGAGTGCCATTTGACCATGGTGCCAGCTGCGGGGACCGACGAGACCACGGTCGTCCATTTCGGTGTTCCGGCCCCGGGACCCTGTGTCCGGTAGTAGAGACCAGCGTCATGCAGAGCGGCGTTCACCTGACTCTGGTCCATCCCGACCAGGTTGGGAACCGCCCGCAGGCCCTCGCCGGCGAGTGTCGTGGTCGTACCCGACGTCGGCGTCGTTGTTGTCGTGGTCGTCGTGCCGGGTGCGGTCGTGGTCGTCGTGGTCGGTCCGGGACCGGCGCTCAAGACCAGACTGACTTTGGCACCCGCGGGAACTGCGAGCGGATTCTTCGTGCTCTGATAGAGCACCTCGGCCACCATCCCCGTCGCTGTGCGGGTGCTCGACATCGTCGTCGCGCACGACGAACCAATGGACAATGACTTCAGGGCGGCAGAGGCCGCCGCGCAGGTCTCGCCGATCAACGTGGTCGGCAGCGAGACCAGGGACGGACCGCTCGAGATGACGACCTTGAGATCCTCACCCGACTTCGCGCTCGTCCCCTGCGAGGGCGATTGCGACACGATGTGGCCGACGGGGACGGTTGACGAGTGCACATGCTTGGTGACGGTGATCACGAAACCATCACCGCTGGTGAGTTGCGACGCCTGGGCCACGGTGGTCCCGACGAGATTGGGCACGGTGTAGGTCGTGCTGAAGACGCCCATCTTCCACGCCACACCACCACCCACGCCTGCGAGCACGATCAGCAACGCCGCCACTGAAAAGGCGATTCGTCGTTGCCGCGGAGGACGCGAGGGTGGCAGGGCGTCAAAACCACGTGGCGCCGCGGGTCGCGTGGCGGCGAAACTTCGTGCGACCGCGGCGGCGTCGGTGCTCGAGCGGGCGACCTGGGGTCGGGGAAACTGGTGCGCACCAGCGAGGCCACTCCTCGAACCGACGATCTCGTCGGGTGAGGGGGGCCGGAACCCTATCGACGTCCGGGGCTCCGCAATCGGGAACTGCGCCAGCAGCGGGATCTCACCAGCGTGAGGATGCAGTACCAACGGGGCCGAGTCGGCGGCCACCGCGCTCAGTCGACTGGAGAACTGCTCCGCACTGAGCCGCAGCCGAGGCTCGGCGACCGCCGCCAGGGCGAGCAGCATGTCGAGAGTGCCGAGGTCGACTCGAACCGGCAGCGACGCGTTGATCCGCGCGCGCAGCATCGCCTCAGGGGTGGCGCCGTCAAATGCCGCGGTCCCCGTCGCTGCTTCGAAGAGTATGAGCGCCAGTGCGTAGACGTCCGATGCGGGTCCGGCAGGTTCACCGACCGCCTGCTCCGGGCTCATGTACCTGGCGACGTCGAGCGAAAGTCGCTCCCGGTAGGCCACGCCGAGGCCGGCGAGGGCGACGTCGCTCACGCGCACGCGTCCCTCGTCATCGAACAGCAACTTGCTCGGGGCCAGCTCACCGTGCACGAAACCGTGCCCGTGGACGTAACCGAGCGCGCTGGCGACGTCGCGACCGAGCCGAGCCACGTCGTCGATGTCGAGTGTCCGCCCGGTGGCGAGCACGTCGTCCAGCGAACCTCCATCGAGGTACTCGCAGATCATGAAGATCGCGCCGGACTCCTGCCCGCCGTCGAACACGCGGGCCAGATGGGGGTGGCTCAGGGTCGAGGCGCGCACGATGCGGTCACGAAAGGCGCGCCGCACATCCTCGTGGGCCGCGAGGGCGGGCAGCAGGACTTTGACGGCCACGGTCCGCCCGAGTGACAGGTCCTCGGCGCTGTACACCTCAGCGGTGTGGCCGACGCCCAGCAACTCAATGATGCGGTAGCGACCTGCGAGGTCATGTCCGGAGGTGAAAGTTGGAGAAATCATGTGCGTACCTAACCATAGTGATGAAGCGTCAGTCGATGGTGGCGGTCCACGTCCCGGTCTCGAGGAGTTCCGTGAACGAACTCCCGGGAATCATTGGTACGCCCAGTTCCCTGGCCTTCGTGACCTTCGAGGCGCCGGGCGCCTCACCGACCACGACGCAGTAGGTCTTCTTCGAAACCGATCCCGGCGAGGTGCCGCCACGTTCGATGATGGCGTGTTCCGCATCGTCGCGCGAGAAACCCTCGACCGCTCCGGTGACGACCACGGCCCGGCTCGCGAGCGTGGGGGCGAGAGCACCCGTGTCGGGCTCGACGAGACTCAATCCCGCTTCGCTCAGTCGGCGCATGCGTTCCTGGCTCTCGGGCTCGCGGCAGTAACGATAGACGGACGCGGCGATCACCGGACCGACGCCGTCCAGCGCCTCGAGCTCATCGAGCTCGGCTTGCGCCAGCTCTGAGTATGAGCGGAACCTCGAGCTCAACGCTCGCGCCGCCACCGGACCGACGTGACGAATACCAAGTCCGATCAGGACCCGGGTGAGCGGTGCAGACTTCGCGGATTGTATGGCCTCGACGAGCGACGTCGCCGAGAGCTCACCGAACCCCTCGAGGGTTGCGAGGTCCTCGACGCGCAGCGAGAAGAGGTCCGCCACGTCGCCAACCAGGCCGGCCTCGAGAAGTTGCGCGACGCGCTGCTCGCCAAGTCCCTCGATATCGAGTGCCGCGCGCGATGCGAAGTGCAGAATCTGCTGGAGCAGCTGGGCCGGGCATGACGGATTCACGCAGTACGTGTCGCTCTCGTCGCCGACTCGTTCGAGCGGGCCACCGCAGTCGGGACAGACGGACGGGAAGCGCCAGGCGGCGCCTCTCGTCACTCCCACTTCGACCACCGCACCGACCACCTCGGGGATGACCTCGCCGGCCTTGCGCACGATGACCAGGTCCCCCGGTCGAACATCCTTCTGGGCGACTTGATCCTGGTTGTGCAGGGTCGCGAGCGCCACGGTGGATCCTGCGACGACCACCGGTTCGAGGACCGCGTAGGGCGTCGCTCTCCCGGTCCGCCCGATTGACACTTCAATCGACAGCAACCGCGTCGTTCGCTCCTCCGGGGGAAACTTTCGAGCGATCGCCCACCTCGGGGCCCGACTCGTGAAGCCCAGTTCGTCGCGCTGAGCCAGATCGTCGATCTTGATGACCACGCCATCGATCTCGTAATGCAGATCGTGTCGGTGCGCCTCGAACCACGTGCTGCGCGCGACCATCGCGTCCACGCCACGCTCGACGCGTGTCTCGGGTGCCGTGAAGAATCCCCACTGGGCGAGTTGCGCAATGGTATCGATGTATCGGCTGAAGGTCAGCGAGCGGTCGAGGTCGACGAGCTGGTACGCGAGGAAGGACAGCGGGCGTGAGGCGCTGATCGCGGGGTCCTTCTGGCGAAGGCTGCCCGCCGCGGCGTTACGAGGATTCGCGAACTCTTTGCCTTCGAGTTCACGCTGACGCTCATTGAGGGCGGCGAAGTCGTGCTTCGCGATGAACACCTCACCGCGGACTTCGACCCGGCCGTGCGCGTCGCCCTTCAAGCGCGCGGGCAGGTTGCGAATCGTGCGGACATTGTCGGTGACGTCCTCGCCAACGCGACCGTCACCTCGAGTGGCTCCTTGCACCAACGCACCATCCACGTACGTGATCGAGAGCGCGAGTCCGTCGATCTTCGGCTCCACCGCGAACGAAACGCCGTCGAGGTCGACGTCGAGGCCCTTCGCCACCCGATCGCACCACGCACGCAACTCGTCCTCGTCGAACACGTTGTCCAGACTGAGCATCGGTTCGGCGTGGGTCACCTCGGAGAACACCGTCGACGAAGGAGCGCCCACCGTGGACGTGACCGACGTCGCGCTACGCAGTTGCGGATGTTCGCGCTCCAACTCGCGCAACTCGCGCACTAGCGCGTCATAGTCCGCGTCGGGGATGATTGGCGCGTCGTGGACGAAATAAGCGTCGTTATGACGGGTGATCTCCGATCGGAGGAAGTCCGCCCGCTCCGACCAATCGCTCATGGCAGCGTGACGATCGCCGCGCCTTCGACGATCGCTGGCTCGTTGACCCGGTACAGGACGACCGACTGACCCGGCGCCACGGGGCGCGCCGGGGCGTCGAGCGCGATGGACCAGGCGCCGGTCCATCGAAGGGTTCCCGCCTGCGCGGCGCCGTGCGCGCTCCATTGCGCCAGTACCGGCGACCCGTCGGCGAGCGGTTCGTGGGCGAAGGTCAGCGAATCGGCGTCGAGGTGGATCGTCGTGATGAGCACGTCATCGAGCCGTCCGACCTCGACGCGCCGCTCACCGATGTCGACCTTCGACACGTAACGCTTCGCGCCATCGCGCCCCGGCAGCACGCCACGGCGCTGTCCGACGGTCATGAGCTCGGCGGCGCCGGTAGCGCCGACCTCCTCGCCCGACGCCACGTCAATGATCGTTGCCGGCGTGAACGCGATCCGTTGACGGAGGAAGACCTCGCGCCCCCTGGACGCCTCGATGAAACAGACGTCCTGGCTGTCAGGCTTGTCCCACGTGCGCAGTCCGAGTCGTTCGGCGTGGACACGCACTTCGCTCTTGCGCATGTCACCGATCGGGAGCATGAGCACCGCGAGTTGCTCTTCGCGCAGATAACCGAGCACGTAACTCTGATCCTTCTGGTCGTCGGCACCTCGGATCAGGTGGTGCCGGCCGTCACGCTCCAGCACCTGGGCGTGATGGCCGGTCGCTACCGCATCGAAGCCGAGCCGATGCGCGCGCTCGAAGAGCAGATCGAACTTGATGTGGCGGTTACATTCGATGCACGGGTTCGGTGACCGGCCCGCCGCGTGGTCGCGGACGAAGGGCTCGACGACATACCGCTCGAATTCCTCGGTGTAGTTGAAGACGTGATGGTCGATGCCGAGCATCTGCGCGACGCGCCTCGCGTCATCGACATCGGCCACTGAACAGCAGCCCGAGTCCGACACGCCTCCCCAGAGCTTCAAGGTCGCGCCCACGACGTCGTGGCCCGCCTCGATGAGCAGGCCCGCCGCCACCGACGAGTCAACACCGCCGCTCATCGCTACAAGGACTTTCACCGGTCTATTCTGCCAGCCCGGTGCGCTTTCTATGCGCTGGTCGTCAATCGGTAGACCACTGCCGAAAGAATCCCGATGACGTCATCAACCTCCTGGGACGTGGTCTCGGCGCCCATGCTCAACCGGAGCGATCCGCGCGCGCGCTCCGGTGTCACGCCCATCGCCGCCAGCACGTGACTCGACACGCCCGCGCCGCTCGAGCAGCTGGACGCGGCCGAAGCACAGACTCCCTCCTGATCCAGGAGAAAGAGCAGTTCATCGCTGGCGATTCCGTCGAACGTGACGTGCACCGTACCGGGAACCTTGCTCGCGCCCGGTGCCGTGATCCGACATCCCGGGAGGAAGGCGAGCGAGGCGGTCAGACGCAACTGGTACTCGGCGACCCGATCGTTGGTCGTCTCGAGTTCGCGGGCGGTGATGCGCGCCGCGGTTGCGAGACCTACGCACGCCGCCACGTCGACCGTGCCGCCTCGGTGGCCCCGTTCCTGTCCTCCGCCGGGCACCATTGCGTCGAGTGCGACGTCATTGCGCACGATCAGCGCTCCACTGTTGACCGGACCGCCGATCTTGTGCGCGCAGAGCGAGATCATGTCGATCGACGCGGTGAGCATCGGCAGGTAGAGCCACGGCGCCGCGGCCACGGCGTCTGTGTGGGTCGGCACCGCACCGGGAACTGCATTGGCCAGCGAACTGACGCCGTCGAGTGGCTGACAGATCCCGGTCTCGTTGTTCACCGTCATGATGCTGACGATCGCCACGTCGTTGTCGAGTGCCCGACTCAGCGAGTCGAGGTCGACGACACCCTCCTCGTCGACGTCCACGTAGCGCACCGTCACGTCGTCGAAGTCACGGGCCATCATCTCGGCCGCGTCGAGCACCGCGTTGTGCTCGATGCGTGACGTCACGATGACGCTCTTCTCGTGCGTACGCCGATGGTGGTGCGTGACCCCCGCGATGGCGAGGTGGCACGATTCGGTGCCGCCCCCGGTGAAGATCACGCCGCCAGGCTTCGCCCCGACGAACTCGGCAACCTCATCACGCGCCTCTTCCACGGCCCTGCGCGCCGCGCGAGCCGCCCGGTGGGTTCCCGACGGGTTACCCACGACACCGTGCATCCACGGCTCCATCGCCGCGGTGACCTCGTCACGGCGAGGTGCGGACGCCGCGTGGTCGAAGTAGTACTGGTCACTCATGCGACGTAGAAGGTCTTGGCGTTGGTGAATTCGCGCACTCCGTTGAGCGACAGCTCACGGCCGATTCCGGAGTTCTTGGTTCCTCCGAAGGGAAGTTCCGGCATCGACGCCACCACGGCATTGGCGAAGACCATGCCGACGTCGAGTCGGGCCATCACCGCCTCGATCTCGGTCTCGTCCGTGGCCCAGACGGTGCCCGAAAGCCCCCACGGTGTGTCGTTGGCGACGTCGATCGCCTCGTCGAGGTCCTCCACGACGTGCACCACGGCGACCGGCCCGAACAACTCCTCGCAACCGGCCCTCATGTCGGGCGCGACGTTGGTTAGCACCGTCGCGGGATAGTAGAACCCGAGGCCCCCGAGCGGGGCGCCACCCGTGCGAGCCACCGCTCCTTTGGCGACCGACGATTCCACCTGGTCTGAGAGAAGGTCCAGTTGCGACTTGCTCACCAGTGGTCCGAGCACGGTCGAAGGATCCATCGGGTCACCGATCGGCACCGCAGCCATCGCCTCGACGAATCGGGAGGTGAACTCCTCGGCGCGGTCCTTCACGACGATGTACCGCTTGGCGGCGATGCAGGCCTGGCCGTTGTTCTGCACGCGCGCGGTCACCGCCATCGGGATCGTCCGATCCATATCGGCCGATGACGCAACGATGAAGGGATCGGCGCCACCGAGTTCGAGGACACATTTCTTCAGGTGCTGACCCGCGAGCTCAGCCACCGATCGGCCGGCCTTCTCCGAACCCGTGAGGGTGACCGCCGCGACGCGCGGGTCGGCGATGATGTCGGCGACCTGTTCGATCTCGACGAAGAGATTCGTGAAGACACCGGATGGGAAGCCGGCGCGGGTGAAGAGGTTCTCGATGTACAGCGCGCACCCCGGAACGTTCGGTGCGTGCTTGAGGATCGTCACGTTGCCGGCCATGATGATCGGCGCGGCGCAGCGGATGATCTGCCACAGGGGGAAGTTCCAGGGCATGATGGCGAATACCGGACCGATGGGGTCGTAGCGGACGCCGCTGCGCGAAGCGCTCGTGACGATGAGTTCGGGCTCCAGCATCGTCGCGGCGTGCTCGGCGTAGTAGCGCATGGTCATGGCGCACTTGGAGGCTTCACCCTTGGCCGAGCCGAAGGTCTTGCCCATCTCACTGGTCATGAGTTCAGCGATGACCGGGATCTCACCCTCGAGGAGCTCGGCGGCCCGGTTCATAAGGATCGCTCGATCCGCCACTTGGACGTTGCGCCAGTCTTGGAACGCCGCCGCAGCGCCCGCGATGGCCGCGAGGACCTCGGCGGCCGTGTGCCCCTGGTACTGGGCGATTAACTCTCCGGTGGCGGGGTTCGTAGCGATGAAAGGCATTGACCTATTCTGCCAGTAATCGAACGGGCTCTGCCGGGGTCGTTCCCATGACCGACCAGAAGGCGGGCTTCAAGGTGGTGACACCCGCGAGCACGAGACCGAGGACGATCGCCGCGACCAGGGTCACCGTGCGCACGCCGTACGTGGTCGCGAGCGCCGACTGCGCCGTCGCACCGATCGGGTAGAGCAACGACAACGAGAGCGTGTAGAGCGCCAGGATCCTCGACCGCTCCCCGACCGGCGCGTGCAGTTGCACCGACGCGTTGAGTCCGGTGAGCGTCCCGACGTACGCGCCACCGAGCAGGATCAACGCACCGACGGCGAGCATCAGCGTCGGCGCGAGCGCGTAGAGCACCAACGACAAGGTGAGCGCCCACAGGGCACCGCGAAGAACCGCCAGGCGCGACGTCCTCCTCGCCACCGCGGGCAGCAGCACCGCCCCGATCACCGCGCCCACGCCCTGCGCGGCGACCAGCCACGCGGTGCCCGTCTTGCCGTCGTGCAGCGTGTGCACCGCCATCGCGGGTACCAGCGTGATGAACGGACTGGCGATCACGGCGACCGTGCCCACCGCGATGATTGGATAGCGACACCCTCGAACGGACCACGCGACTCGTGCGCCCACCACGGTCTCGGCCAAGATGCGGACCTTGCTGGCGACCTTCTCGCGGTCGGGGGTCCTCACGAAGGCGAACACGATCACGACGACGATGAAGGAGAGCGCGTTGAGCGCGAAGCACCAACCGGTCGAACCGAGGCCAATCGCGACCCCGGCGAGCGCGGGACCGACGATTCGTCCGAGGTTGAACTGCGCGGACGAGAGCGACACCGCGGCCAGCACCTCGTCCTTGTCGACGAGGTCTCGCTGGAGTGACTGCCATGCGGCCCACGACGAGGAACCGCACAAGCCCTCGACGATGGCGAGATAGCACGCGAGCGGAAGAGTGAGATGATTCGTGAGTTCGGCCACGGCGAGCAGACTCGCGGTCGTCGCCATCACCAGATTGTTCGCCTGAATCCACCGCTGGCGACTGAAACGATCGGCCATGACACCCCCGACCGGTGCGCCGATGAGTGCGGGCAGCCACGCCGCGAGGGTCAGCAGGCCCAGCCAGATGTCGTTATGGGTCTTGTTGGCGATGAAGACGCCCAGAGCCACCGACTGCATCCAGGTGCCCGTCGAGGAGATGAACGATGACGAGAGGGCCAACGCGAAACTTCGGTGCCGGAGTGGAGCGAACGAAGCGGATGCCATTCAACAACGCTAATCCCAGCCGACGTCACTCGAACGTTCGCCGATCGCGTGGTGGCGAGTCCTACTCGCCGCCACGCTTCTTGCGAGGACGCAACGCGAACCACCACACCGAGACGATGGTGGCGATCGCACCGACGACCCCGATGGTGGACTTGACGCCGCTACTCTTCGATTCCTCTGCCATGACTCCATCGTAACGAGCGAGCGCCGGGAGCGAAAGCTCCCGGCGCTCGACGTACATCGTGAACCGCTTAGGCCTGCTGGTGCGCCTCAATGGCGAGCTCGAGCACGATCTTGTTGCTGACCACGAGACTGCCATTTTCGAGGGTTCCCTCGAAGTTGACCCCGAAGTCACGACGGTCAATCTCACCTGAGGCTTCAAAGCCGACGACCGAAACGCCTGGCGCCATGCTGGGACCGGTGCCGAGGAACTCGAGGTCGAAGTCCACCCACTTGGTGACGCTCTTGATCGTCAGGTCGCCCGTCATGACGTACTTGTCGCCCTTTGGCGTGATCTTGGTCGACTTGAAGGTCAACGTAGGGAATGTCTCCTGCTCGAGGAAGTCGCCGCTCTTCAGGTGACCGTCGCGCATTTCGTTGCCCGTGGTGATGCTGGCGGCCTGAACGGTCGCCTCAACTGACGAGTTCTCGATGGTGTCACCAAGGGTGATGACGCCAGAGAAGTCGGTGAACTGGCCACGGACCTTGGCGGCCACGAGGTGGCGCGCGACGAATCCGACGGACGAGTGGACGGTGTCGACGTTGTAAACGCCGGCGGTGGGGAGGCTACTCATTTTGTTTCTCCTGTTAATTGGACACTGTTTGTGCACTACTGATTATAGTTGCACATACAACTACTTGTCAAGCAGTTATTTCTAGATAAGTATCTGCTAAAGTATATTCATGACAATTCAGCCGACTGCGTGTCCTTCCAGTGATCAACGCGTGGCGCTGTTCGCACTGTTGCTCGAGACCAATGCTCGGCTCTCGAAGAGCCTCGGCCTCGAACTCGAAACAACGTGCCACTTGCCCCTCGCCTGGTTCGAGGTCCTGCTGCAGTTGCGCAAGTCGCCCGAGGGTCGCTTGAAGATGAATCAGATCGCCGACGCGATCGTGCACTCGACCGGCGGGACCACCCGGCTCATCGACCGGATCGAAGAGGCCGGCCTCGTCGAGCGTCAGCACTGCCCCAACGACCGTCGGGCGATTCACGTCGCCATCACCGCAGCCGGCAACCAGAAGCTCGACGAGGCGTTGGGCGTGCACCTCGACTACCTCCGCGACAACCTGACGTCGCGCTTGAGTGACGACGAACGCGCGACGCTCTCGACGCTGCTCACCAAGCTGAATTCGCCGCTTTAGACCCTGACCACCCAGGCTTTCGCGTCCCGGCCGTCATCGAGTTCGAGGGCCGTGCCCTCACCCGCACCCTCACCGACGAGGACCTCGGTCGCGAGGACTTCGCTGGCCAGCGTCAAGAAGCCCTCGTGCAGGTCCTCGATGCCGGTCACGTGCAACGTGATCCGGTCCGAAACGTCGAAACCCGAGTTCTTGCGAAGATCCTGCACCTGTCGAACAACGTCGCGCAGGTAACCGCGTCGCAGCAGGTCGTCGTTCAACGTCAGGTCGAGGGCGATGACCTCTCCTCCGTCACGCGAGACGGCAAAACCACCCTGACTCTTGACCCGCAGCTCCAGATCGTCACCGCCCAGTTCGAATGAGCCCGACGACAACTCGACGATCACGCGACCACCGGCCTCGAGTGTTTCAGCGGTCGCGACCGAGTCGAGTCTCGCGAGCGCCGGCTTGAGTTCCTTCACCGCCTCGCCAAGGCGTGGACCCACGACTCGAAAATTCGGTACCAGTTCGAACGTGAGCACCTCGGCGAGCTCCGAGCCGTACTCGAGCACGTCGACATTGAGCTCGTCCTCGACGACACCGGCCGGCGGCATGGGCGTTCCCGAAGGCAGGAACACCAGCGCCCGTGAGAGAGGCTGGCGCACTTTCACGCCGGCCTCGGCGCGCGCGGCGCGCCCCAGCGACGTCAAACGACGCGCGACGTCCATTGATGCCTCGAGGTCGACGTTGCGGTGCTGGGGCTCGGCGACGGGCCACAGCGCCAGGTGCACCGACGCCCGGTCGTCGACGTCGAACAACTCGGCGTAGAGGCGTTCGGCGACGAAAGGGCAGAAGGGCGCCAGCAGCAGCGTGAGCCGCTGGAGCACCTGGAGCAACGTCGCCTGAGCCGCCAAGGAGTCCGAACGAGGGGCGCTCGGGTCGGTGCGCCAGAAGCGTCGACGACTTCGCCGCACGTACCAGTTCGACAGGTCGTCGATCAACTGGGCGATCGCGTCGGTACCCCCCAGTGGCTCGTACCCGTCCAACGCCTCGGTCACCGCGACGGTGACGCTCTCCAAGCGTGAAAGGATCCACTGGTCGATGGCGGCCCGATCCGCCGGGGCGGGGATCTCGGGGTCGCGCGGGTCGAACTGGTTCAGTGAGGCGTAGGTGGTGAAGAAACTGAACGTGTTCCACAGCGTTGCCAGTGTCTCGCGCAACGACGCGTCGATGGCGTTGAGCCCGGCGCGCGTCGATGTCCAGGGCGAGCCCTGCGAGAACATCCACCAGCGCAGCGGGTCTGCACCACGCGTGTTGAGCACTTCCCACGGGTCAATCACGTTGCCGACCGACTTGCTCATCTTCTTGCCGTTCTCGTCCACGATGTGCCCGAGACAGAGCACGTGTTCGTAGGGCTTCTCACCGAAGACGAGTGTGTTCACGGCGAGGAGCGAGTAGAACCAACCGCGGGTCTGGTCAATTGCTTCGACCACTAACTGGGCGGGGAACTGCATTGCTTCCTTGCTACCCTCGACGTGCGGATAACCGACCTGCGCGGCCGGCATCGCTCCCGAGTCGAACCAGGCGTCGATGACCGGCTCGACGCGTCGCGCGGGAGACCCACAGGTGCGACACGGTACGACGACTTCATCGATCGCAGGACGGTGAGGGTCGATGTCGTTGAGTTCCAGTCCCGTCAGTTGCGACAATTCCGCACGCGAACCCACGCAGGTGTAATGACTCTCCTCGCATCGCCAGATCGGCAACGGTGTCCCCCAGAAGCGGTCACGACTGAGTGCCCAGTCGACGTTATTCGAGAGCCATTCGCCGAATCGTCCTTCGCGGATGTGTCCGGGGTGCCAGTCGATGGTGGCATTCTCCGCCAGCATCTTCTCCTTGAACTGACTCGTCGCCACGTACCAGCTCGGCTTTCCCCAGTAGATGAGGACCGTGCTGCATCGCCAGCAGTGCGGCAGAGAGTGCACGTAGTCAAAACGACGCAGCAGGATGCCTCGTCGCTCAAGTTCATCATTGATCGCGTGATTCGCCTGGCGGACGTTCTGGCCCTCGAGCCACGACACCTCACTCGTGAAGCATCCGTCGGGGCCCACCGGGTTGACCGTCGGGAGTCCGTTGTCGCGCGCGACCTGACGGTCAATCTCACCGAATGCCGGCGACTGGTGCACGAGGCCGGTTCCGTCGTCGGTGGTGACGTAGTCAGCCGCGACGACAAAACACGTATCGACACCAGCGGGGAATTCGACATCGTCGAAGGGGCGCTCGTAGTGGACGCCCAGCAATGCGCTTCCCGGAAACGTCGCGCTCGCCGTGGCGTCCTCACCGAAGACCGCTGTCACCAGTGCCTCGGCGACGACCACGCCACCAACGACCGCGTAGGTCACCTCGGCGTTGACCGCGATGGCCACGTTGGACAGCAATGTCCACGGGGTCGTCGTCCACACCGCGAGGTGCGTGGCACCGGACAAGCCACCGTGCGACTGAGCGTCGGTGATGCGCAGCTGCACGTAACAGCTCTCGTCGCTTTCGTCCGTGTAGACGCCGGGCTGGCCGAGCTCATGGCTCGACAACGCGGTTCCACAGCGCGGACAATAGGGCACGACTTTCAAGTCCTCGTACAGAAGTCCGCGATCGAAGAGTTGCTGCAGTTGCCACCACACCGACTCGACGTACGACGGGTGGTACGTGTAGTACGCGTGCTCCATGTCGGTCCAGTACCCGATGCGCTCGGTGAGCCGCTCGAACTCCCCGACGTACGTGAGCACCGATTCGCGGCACAGTCTCGTGAACTCGGTGATACCGACTTGTTCTTCAATGGCCTTCTTGCCCGAGATGCCGAGTTGCTTCTCCACCTGGACCTCGACGGGCAGACCGTGAGTGTCCCAGCCGGCTCGACGGGCGACGAGGTGACCCTGCATCGTCTGGTAGCGGCAGAACAGGTCCTTGTAGACGCGTGCCCATACGTGGTGCAATCCCGGCATGCCGTTGGCGGTGGGGGGTCCTTCGTAGAAGATCCACGGTTCGCAGCCCTCGCGCTCCTTCATCGAGCGGGCGAAGACGTCGTTGGTCTTCCAGCGCGCGAGTTCGGCCTCCTCGATGGCCACAAAATCAAGTTCAGCGCTGACGGGGCGAAACACGGGTCTCCTTCGAAGATTCACACCATCGTACTGAACAAGTGGACCCGAGCCCCTCGCCCCTACGCTGGGCGGGTGCTTTCACTTTCCATCACCGCCGAGGCTTTCGATTCGCACGGTGCGCGCAGCGTCCTCAACGCGGCGATCGACGAACTCAACCGCCGCTACGGATCGGTCGAGGACGATATGGCGGATCACCCGGAACAACTTGGCCCACCGGCCGGCGCCTTCCTCGTGGCGAGGACCGAAGGACATCTCGCCGGTGGCGTCGGTGTCCGATCGATCGGTGACCCGGCGGCGTCGATCGGCGAGATCAAACGACTCTGGGTCCGCCCGGACCTGCGTCGAGCCGGCGTCGCAGCGGCCCTCATGACCGCCATCGAAGAACAGGCCCGTGAGCTCGGCTTCGTCCGGCTCTATTTGGAGACTGGTCCGGCCCAGCCCGAGGCGCTCGCCCTCTATCCCAAGCACGGGTGGTCACCGGTCGAGGACTTCCCATCCGGCGCGTTCACCCATCCCGCGTCATCACGCTTCACCAAAGTGCTCTAGGGCTCGAAGCGCTCGTCGAGCCACTCGGGTCGCAGTTCCTCGAGGGATCCGAGAACCAGTTCAGCCAGCGCGAAGACGGGATGTGGGCGATCCTCGGGCGCCGGTACGGCCACGACAGTCATGCGCCCGGCCTTGGCCGCGAGCACCCCGAGTGCGGAATCCTCGAAGACCAGACATCGAGTGGGGTCGACCCCAAGGGATGCGGCGGCGGCCAGAAAGACGCCGGGGTGCGGCTTGCCGTACGTCTCGAACTCCGCAGAGTGCACGGACGCGAAACGCGACCGGAGGCCGAAGTGGTCGAGGCTCCGGTAGATCAGTTCGAGCGGCGTGGAACTCGCGAGTGCGATGGGCCCACGGTCGCTGGTGAGATCCAGGGCTCGCAGTGCCCCGGGCAGTAGGCGTCCCTCGGACTCAACAAGCTCACCGACCCGGTCCAGCAGCGTGGCGACCACTTGCTCATGCGTCGGGCCATCCCAGGGGTAGCGCGCACCCCAGTACCCCACGACCTCGGCGACGAACATCCCCTTGGTCGTGCGATCCTCGGCGTCCGAGAGTGGAACACCGAGATTCCCGAAGATCTCGACTTCGGCCTTGTGCCACAGGACCTCCGAGTCGATGAGAAGTCCATCCATGTCGAACAACGTTGCCTGCAATCTCACCTCGCAACTCTGACACACGTCGGCGACTACGGTGTGCGCGTGACGCCCGTACGATCGCTGAATCCCACTGACGCGCCGGCGGTGGTGGCTCGTGTCGCTGACGTCCTCGCGAAGGATTCTCGACGGTACCCACTCGTGAACCTCCTGGTCGAGCGAGAGGTGCTCATCACGTCGTACGAGCGAATTCGTGATCCCGCATGGGTCGTCGACAACTCGGGCGCAATCGCGGGTCACCTCTACGCGGCACTGCTGGAGGATCGTTCCGGCCTGGCGGCGTGGACCGGACCCGACGGCGCAACTTTTGACGACACCCATGCGCTCGCCGCCCTGGTCGACGAGGGAACGAGGACCTGGCGGACGCGCGGTGTACGCGAACACTCCGTATGGTGCCTTAACGATCCAGCGCGCGTGGCTTCGTGGAACACCGTGGGCTACGAGGTAGCAGCCGTACGAGGAGCCCTCCGGTTGAGCACCTCGCTCCGGCGTGCGCTACCCGTGGGCTACACCCTTCGAGGGGCCACGCCCGCGGACTTCGAGCGAGCCTTGGACCTGGACGCCATCATCGACGCCGCGCAGGGCACCGACGTACGTCACCTGTCCGCGCGCGAGCGCCGCGAGGATCGTGAGGAACTCCTCGACACGCTGAGTGACGACCAGACCCAGCACTACGTGGTCGAACACGAGGGCCTCGTCATCGCCCAGTGCGTGACGTTTCCGGCGCCGTCTCGGCGCGGTTCGTTCGACGCCACCGTGCACATCAGCGAGGTGGCGGTCGAACCATCCCACCAACGCCGCGGTGTCGCCAACGCCATGCTCGACGTCGCGATGGACGACGCGTTCGCACAGGGGTTCGTGTACGCCGAGGCGCAGTGGCGCTCGGTGAACCTGGCGGCGGCGGCGTACTGGACGCAGCGAGGATTCCAACCGACCTACGTGCGGCTACACCGCACGCTGGACTAGGAGATCGACGCCTCGATCGCGCTGACGATCGCGGGGTCTTCGGGCACGACCTGAGGTCCGAAACGGGTCACCGTGCCGTCGGGTCCGACGAGGAACTTCTCGAAATTCCAACGAACGTCACCGCTGTAGCCTTCGGCGTCGGCAACCTTGGTGAGCTCGGCGTAGATCGGATTCTGGTGCTCGCCGTTCACGTCGATCTTCTCGAACAGTGGGAAGGTCACGCCGTAGGTCGTCGAGCAGAACGACTGGATCTCCTCGGCCGTGCCGGGCTCTTGACCCATGAACTGATTGCAGGGGAAACCAACGACGGTGAAGCCACGCTCGCCGTAGGTCTTCTGCAGCGTCTCGAGGCCTTCGTACTGCGGCGTGAGGCCACACTTGGAGGCAACGTTGACGATGAGCACCGTTTTTCCGGCGTAGGGAGCGAGGGAACTCTCCTCGCCGGTCAGGGTGTGAACTGGGGTATCAAAGATTGTCATTTGCGCACCCTATCGGAATCGCGCGCAACAATGACACCCATAGGCTGAGGCCATGAACGCAGTCGTCATCGTCAACGGGAAGCTGGAGATCGTCGAGCGTCCCACTCCCGCGCCAGGCCCTCACGACGTCGTCGTAAACGTGCACGCCGCCGGCATCAACGCTGCCGATATCCTGCAAAGGAAAGGTTTCTATCCCGCACCCGCGGGATCGCCGGTCGACATCCCCGGGCTCGAACTCGCGGGCGTGGTCAGCGCCGTCGGTGAGGACGTGCACCAACCACTCCTCGGACGAAGGGTGTGCGCCATTGTCGGCGGCGGCGCTCAGGCCACGCAGTGCGTGGTACCTGCGGAGCACCTCATCTTCGTCCCCGACGGCGTCAGTTGGGAGCAGGCCGGAGGCTTCGCCGAAGCCTTCGCCACCGCCCACGACGCTCTGGTCACGCAGGGTCGACTGACCTCGGGTGAGCGCGTCCTCATCTCGGGCGCCAACGGCGGCGTCGGTTGCGCAGCGATTCAGATCGCCCGCGCCATGGGCGCCCACGTCACCGCCGTCACTCGAACGATCGAGCACCACGAGCAGTTGCGTACACTCGGGGCCGACTGCACCGTCACGACCAGCGACGTGGAGGCGATCGATCGAGTCGACCTCGTGCTCGAACTGGTCGGCGCTGCCAATCTCGTACACGCGATGAAGGTCCTCGCACCCCGGGCTCGGGTCGTCGTCATCGGCGTGGGTGGCGGCAGTCGCGTCGAGATCGACCTCCTCGCGGTAATGGCGCTTCGCGCGACACTCACCGGTTCGACCCTGCGGGCGCGTTCACGCGAGGAGAAGGCTGCCGTCGTCGCTTCGGTGAATGAGTACCTGGTGCCGCGCTGGACCGACAACGAAGTACGCGTCCCTATCGCCCGGGCCTTCGACCTCGTCGACGCGGACGCCGCGTACGAGTACTTCTCGCGTTCGGGGAAGTTCGGCAAGGTCGTGCTGCAGGTGAGTCAATGACGGCCACGAGCTTGACCTGGTGAACACACCCGTCCGTCGCCCTCATCCGTCACGCTGCGACGAGGCTCGTGGTGATTACGACGCAATCCTTCGCGCTCACGAAACAGCAGTCGCGAACGGCGACGCCCTCTACCGCGATCCCTCGTCGGGGCTTCTGGTGCTCACCGTGGCCGCACACCTCGAACGCGGCTCGTGCTGCGACAGTGGATGTCGACACTGCCCGTACGTGACCGGCTAGAAGGCGGCCGCGACCTCGTCGTGCTGACCGAGGTGGTGGCGGTCGATATTGACCAGCAAGAAGAAGTGCACGGCCGCCAGTACCAGCATGAGCGATCCGAAGCGGAAAGCGAGGTCGAACCCGTGCACGTTCGCGGCCATCTGCAGACCGTGCAGGGCAGCCGCCGACGCGTGGCGATGCGCGAGCATGAACGCGCTCGCAGTCGAGACGAAGATCGTGTTCTGGATCGCGGTGCCGAACGAGCCACCGATCTGCTGTGAGGTGTTGAGCACCGCCGACGCGGCGCCTGTGTCGTTGCCACTGACGTTGAACAACGCGGACGAGGCGACGGCCACGAATGTCATGCCGAGTCCGAGACTCGTCACGATCATCGCGGGCATGACGTGCCCGACGTAACTACTTTCGGGCTTGATCAGCGAGAGTAGGAAGAGACCGCACGCTCCCATCGTGCAACCGATCGATACCAGCAATCGTGGACCGATCTTGGGCAACAACTGACTCGACGCGCCCGCGGACACGATGATGCCGACCGAGAACGGCAGGAACAGCAGACCGGTCTTCACCGCGGAGTAACCGTGGACATTCTGGAAGTAGAAGGTCATGAAGAGGAACATGCCGAAGAGTCCGAGGCCAACGAAGATCTGGGCGAGGAAAGCGCCCGCACGAACGCGGTCGGTGAGGAGGCGTAGCGGCAGCAGCGGCGACTTCACGCGCTGCTCGATGACGAAGAAGAGCCACAGGAGCCCCGCACCCGCAACGATGAACGGCCACGCGCTGGTCGAGCCCCACCCGCTGGTCGACGCCTGCGAGACGCCGTAGACCACGCTGACCATTCCCGCCGTAGCACTCAGAGCGCCCGGAATGTCGTAATGGGGATGCCCCTCGACCTTGGACTCGTGGATATTGGGAATCGCCAGTGACAGCGCGATCAGCGCCATGGGCGTATTGACGAAGAGACACCAGCGCCACGAGAAGTACTGCGTCAGCAGGCCGCCGGCGATGAGGCCTATGGCCGCTCCGACGCCAGAGAGGGCGCCGTACACACCAAAAGCCTTGGCCCGTTCCTTGGAGTCGGTGAACGTCACCGAGATGAGCGAGAGCGCCGCGGGCGCCAAGAGGGCGCCGAAGATGCCCTGCAGCGCCCGTGCCCCAAAGAGCATCTGCTGATTCTGCGCGAATCCACCGAGCAGCGACGCGCTCGCGAATCCGACGAGACCGATGAGGAAAGCCTTCTTGCGTCCCATGTAGTCACCGATTCGCCCTCCGAGAAGAAGGAACCCGCCGAACGTGAGTGTGTAGGCCGTTACCGCCCACTGATAGTTCTTCGGTGAGATCGCCAGCCCGCCCAGCGACTTCGCGAGCGCGGCGTGCGGCAGGGCGATGTTGACGATTGACGCGTCGAGGACCACCATCAACTGGGCAATGGCTATGACGACCAGAGCGAACCATCGGCGCGGATCAGGCGTCTCCGCGTGGACGACGTTGCTGGTTGAGTTGGTTGACATGCTGATCCCCCGGGAGACAGTGACCACGTTGGCGATCCACGACGCACCTCGCGCCGTGGATCGCCAACTCGTTGTGGCAACCCTAAAGGAAGTTACGCAGTGGCGTGCACGCGTAGCCGAGCGCGTCAGCGACCGGGCCGTAGGTCACGGCGCCCTCAACCACGTTGACGCCCTCCGCCAACGAATCGTCCGCAACGACCGCTTCGCGCCAACCATTGCGAGCCAGCTCCAACGCGTACGGGAGTGTGGCGTTGGCCAAGGCGTACGTCGAGGTGTGGGGAACGGCCCCTGGCATGTTGGCCACGCAGTAGAACACCGAGTTGTGCACCTTGAACGTGGGCTCTGAGTGGGTAGTGGGTCGAGTGTCCTCGAAGCAACCACCTTGGTCCACCGAGATGTCGACCAGGACCGAGCCGGGACGCATGCGCGAGACCAGATCGTTGGACACCAGTTTCGGCGCCTTCGCACCGACGACGAGCACGGCACCGATCACGATATCCGCGTCGAGACACGCCTCCTCGAGGGTGAGCGTCGATGAAGCGACCGTCTGCACGCGTCCGTCGAAATGAATATCCACCTGGCGCAGCCTTTCGAGGTTGCGGTCCAGAATCTTGACGTTGGCGTGCAGGCCCGCGGCCATCGACGCGGCAGCCATCCCGGCGACGCCGGCACCGATCACGACGACATTGGCGGGATGCACCCCCGGCACACCGCTGATCAACGTGCCACGACCTCCCCCGGAGCTCATCAGGTGGTGCGCGCCCATCAAGGGCGCCATGCGTCCGGCGACCTCGCTCATGGGCGTCAGCAACGGCAGCGAATTGTCCCGAAGTCGAACGGTCTCGTACGCGATGGCCACGTTCTTGGCCGCCACCAAGGCGTCGGTGCACTCGCGCCCGGCCGCTAGATGCAGGTACGTGAAGAGAATCTGATTCTTGCGGGCCGCCAACCGGTGGTATTCCTCGGCGACGGGCTCCTTGACCTTCATCACCATCTCACTCTCGGCCCAGACGTCGTCAACCGCGTCGATGATGGTGGCGCCGTTGGCAACGTAGTCAGCATCGCTGATCGACGAACCGATGCCGGCACCGCGCTCGATGAGCACCTTGTGTCCTGCGCCGGAGAGTTCGCGAACTCCGGCCGGTGTCAGGGCCACCCGGTTCTCGTCCTTCTTTACTTCCTTGGGTACGCCGATGATCATCGTTGATCATCCTTTCATTTAGTTGGACAGTTACTACGGTACTCAGTCAACCGTGTCGTACGAAACGAGCGGTTGCCTGAAGAATCCGGTCTTGCCCCGAGTGGTCACCCACGCGAGCAGCAGGAGCGGTAGTCCCGCGACCAGCACAAGGATGTCGGGGATCGATGTCGATCCCCCTGACGACATCACCTGGTAGCAGACGTACAAGAGGGCGACGCCCCCGATGAACGGTAGAAAGACCATCATGACGTTGACACGCAGACCATGTCCGAGTGTCTTGCGAAATGCCCAGGCACACGCCAATCCCGTAATGCCGTAGTAGAACGCCACGAGCACACCGATGTTGTTCACCAGATTGTTGAACACGTTGCTGCTCGACGCCGAGAACGTGGTCAACATGATGCCGAAGAGCGACGTGAACGACAGGACCAGCGTGCCGACGGCGGGTGTCTTGTACTTGGGGTGGATCGACGCGAACACCTTGGGGAATACACCGTCACGAGCCATGGAGTACGTGATGCGAGCAGCGGGCAGGAGCGTTGTCTGGGTGGTCGCGACCGTGGACGAGATGACCGCGAAGATCATCACGTAACTCGCCCAGGATCCGGCGAACTGCTTACCGAAGTAGAAGAGGACCTCGAGGCCCTGATTCTGAATCGCCTTGGGTCCGAGGAGCATCTCAGCGGCCACCATGTTCAAAACGAAGATGAAGAGCAACAACCACATCGAGATCAAAGCGGCGCGACCCGGCGTGTGGGTCGCGTGCTTCGACTCCTCATTCAAATTGAGGGCCGTATCCCATCCCCAGAAGAAGAAGACCCCGAGCGCAAGTCCCGAAGCGAGGGCGGTCCAGCCGTGGATATTGAGGGGGTTGAGCCATCCCAGCGAGAAGGGCACCGAATGCGCGGGGTGGTAGATCCAGACCTTGATGATGCCGCCAATCGAGAAGCCGACCACCGCGACGTACTCGATGATCACCATGACCCACTGGGCGTTCGTGGTCCAGCGAATGCCGTAGATGCAGATGAACGTGACGAGCGCGAGCCAGAGGGCCGCGACGATGGCAATGTCCTTCGTGCTGTTGACCGTCGCGAGGCTCACCATATTGAACGCGGAGTGCAAGAACTGAAGGGTGTAGCCCCCCGCGAGCAGCGGCGCAGTCGTGCAGAAGAGAACCGACGTCGCTATCTGCACCCAACCGTTGAACCAGCCTGCAGTGGGATGCACGACCTGACTGAGCCAGGAGTAACTGGCCCCGCAATTGGGATTGCGCCGATTCAGGTGGAAGTAGGAGAGGGCGATGAACATCACCGGCACGAACGAGACGAGCAGGACCGCAGGACTCGCGAGACCGACGCCGGCGATGACGAAGACGGCTGTCAGCGTCGAGGCGAGTGAGTACGCCGGTGCTACCGACGAGACCGCGACGGCCGTGGCGTCGAACAGACTCAACTCATCGTGTCGTAACTGCGCTCTCTCCTCGTCATCGGGGACTGGTGCTCCGAACGGACCCTTGACGTCCTCTACTGACATATGCACTCTCCCCTTGTCGCTCTTCGTTGGTCATGGTGAACGGTGAAGCGTCTTGCTTGCTGCGAATTAGAACTCGATGTTGTGCATCACGTGCTTGATACGGGTGTAGTCCTCGAATCCATAGACCGACAGGTCCTTGCCGTAGCCCGACCGCTTGAACCCACCATGAGGCATTTCCGCGACCACGGGAATGTGGGTGTTGACCCACACGCATCCGAAATCGAGGTCGCGCGTGAAGCGCATCGCCCGGCCGTGGTCGCTCGTCCACACCGACGACGCGAGTCCGTACTCGACTCCGTTGGCCCATTCAAGTGCTTGGGCGTCGTCACTGAATTTCTGGACCGTAATCACCGGTCCGAAGATCTCGCTTTGGATCATCTCGTCATCCTGACGCAGATCGGCCACGACCGTCGGGGCGATGAAATAGCCCTTCTCGCCCACCTGCTCGCCACCAGCGACGAACGTTGCGTGGCTGGGCTTGCGACCAAGAATGCCGGTAACCCGGTCGAACTGGTTGATGTTGTTCACCGGCCCGTACGACGCTTCATCGTTGTCCGGCAGTCCGATCTCGGTGTGACGAGCCTGCTCCGCGAGTGCGTCCACGAAGTCGCCATACACCTTCGCGCCGACGAGGACACGGGTCGCCGCGGTGCAATCCTGACCAGCGTTGAAGTAGCCCCCGAAGGCGATGCCCTGCGCCGCCTTGTCGATATCGACATCGTCGAAGACGACGACCGGCGCCTTGCCACCCAACTCGAGATGGACGCGCTTGAGCGACTTCGAGGCACTTGACGCGACCTCCATGCCGGCGCGCACCGATCCCGTCACCGACACCATCGCTGGCACCGGGTGCTCCACCAATGCGCGACCGGTGTCACGGTCGCCGCACACCACGTTGAACACTCCCGGGGGCAACACTTCAGCCATCAGCTGCGCCATCAGCAACGTGGACATCGGTGTCGAGTCGCCTGGCTTGAGGACCATCGTGTTGCCAGCCGCGATCGCCGGCGCCCACTTCCACACGGCCATCAGCATCGGGTAATTCCATGGCGTCACCGCACCGCAGACGCCGACCGGCTCGCGGCGGATGTAACTGGTCATGCCCTCCATGTACTCCATCGCTCCGCGACCCTCGAGCAGACGCGCCGCTCCCGCGAAGAAGCGGATCTGATCGAACATCTGGGGCATCTCCTCGGCCCTCGTGATCGCGAAGATCTTTCCGCAGTTCTCTGACTCGACGGTGATGAACTCCTCGGCGTTCGCTTCGAACACATCGGCGATCTTCAAGAGCGCCGAGCTTCGTTGCGCCGGGGTGGTCCTCTTCCACATCTGGAAGGCCTTGGCCGCAACCTTCATCGCATCGTCGACATCGACATCATTGGAAACCGGCATCGCAGCCATTGGCTGACCCGTGCCCGGATTGATCAAATCGACGTACCGCCCACTCTTGGGCGCGACGGACTCGCCCCCGATGAAATTCTCCAAACGCTGCATGACATCCCCCCGGCGCGGCGAGTTTTCGGCCGCGCTCTCAGCCACTCTGCCAGAGAATTCAAGGCGGCCGCAACTCAAAACTGAGAAATTCTGCACAGAATTGAAAAATTCTGACTCATATCGTCAGAATATCGGTGTATAGTGTCTGTATCCGCAGCCTCAAACCCCTCTGGGATTTGAGCGGGGAGCAACCAATGCCAGGAACCAAACCAAACCGACAGAGTTCTAAGAACGCCGAGCGTTCGAACTTGGAGCTGGTCTCGGCGTCGAACGGCCTAGACGCCATCGATCGTGAGATAATCAGCCTCCTCCAGCGTGACGGTCGACGACCGTACGGTGCGATTGCCGACGAGGTTGGACTGTCAGAGGCTGGCGTGCGTCGGCGCGTACAGCGCCTCCGGGATTCGGGCGTGATGCAGATTGTTGCGATCACCGATCCTCTGCAGTTGGGCTACGGCCGCGAGGCACTCATCGGAATTCGGGTGCACGGGGACGTTCGATTGGTAGCCGACAAGATCGCGGCCATCGACGAAGCCAACTACGTGGTTATGACCGCGGGGAGTTTTGACATCATCGCTGAAGTAATTGCGGTAGATGACAACGCATTGGTGCACCTCTTGAATGACTCCATCAGGAGTATTCCCGGGGTCACAGAAGTTGAGACATTTCTGTATTTGAAACTTTCAAAACAGACATACGCATGGGGGACGAAATGACGCTTCACGAGATCTATACCGACGGTGTGGCTGTTGAAGACGAAGCAACGGTCAATCACGGCTACTCCGAGAGGGCGCGGCGCCACTTGTGGCTCCAGATGGCCCGGATGGGTGCCTACGACGAGCACAACGAAATCCCGATCATCGTTCGAGGTGAGGGCACCCGTGTCTACGACGCCAACGGCAAGGAGTACTTCGACGGTCTGTCGGGACTCTTCACCAACATGCTCGGTCACGGCCGGACTGAGATCGCCGAGGCTGCCGCCGAGCAGATGAAGACCATGGCGTTCTTCCCACTCTGGACGTACGCACACCCCAAGGCGATCGAACTCGCCGAGAAGATCGCCAGTCTGGCGCCGGGCGACCTCAACCGCGTCTTCTTCACCACTGGTGGCGCAGAAGCGGTCGAGAGCGCGTGGAAGCTCGCTCGTCAGTACCACAAGATGCGTGGCGATACGGACCGTTACAAGGTCATCAGCCGTGACGTCGCGTACCACGGCACCACCCTCGGTGCCCTGACGATCACGTCACTCGACGGCTATCGCACACCGTTCGAACCGCTGGTACCCGGCGCGGTCAAGGTCCCGGTCGTGAACTTCTATCGGACTGAGAAGCACGCTGACGACTACGAGGCCTTCGGCCTCTGGTCGGCCCGCCAGATCGAAGAGGCGATTCTTCGCGAAGGCCCAGAGACGATTGCCGCGGTGTTTCTCGAGCCCGTGCAGAACGCCGGCGGTTGTTTCACACCGCCACCGGGCTACTGGAAGGAAGTTCGCGCGATCTGCGACCGTTACGGCGTCTTGCTCGTTTCGGACGAGGTTATTTGTGCTTTTGGTCGCCTCGGCACCTGGTTCGGTGGTCAGAAGTACGACTACGTACCCGATATCGTCACCTGCGCCAAGGGCATCACGTCGGGCTACGCCCCCCTCGGCGCCATGATCGTGTCCGACCGCATCGCCGAGCCGTTCCAGCACGGCGACGCTTCGTTTTCGCACGGATTCACGTGGTCGGGTCACCCGGTCTCGTGCGCGGTCGCGCTCGCGAGCATCAAGATCATCGAGGACGAGAAGGTCCTCGAGAACGTTCTGAGCAACGAGGGCTACTTCCGCCAGGAGCTCGAGGGCCTGAAGGAGCTTCCCATCGTCGGCGATATCCGCGGGACGGGCTACTTCTACGGCATCGAACTGGTCAAGGACCAGGGGACCAAGGAAACGTGGACGGGTGACGACGCGGAGAAACTTCTGCGTGGCTTCGTCTCGCCCGAGATGTTCCGCCGTGGCCTCTACTGTCGCTCTGACGACCGCGGCGACCCCGTCGTCCAGTTGGCTCCCCCGCTGATCTCCACGCGTGAGGACATAGACCTCATGGTCGGGATCATGCGCGAGGTGCTCACCGGAGCTACCAAGTTCCTCAAGTAATGCAACCGCCGCGGTCACTGTGGTGGGAAACCCTCGATGAGACCGTGGTCCCCAGAGCGGCACTGCGGCGCGACCTCGATGTCGACGTCGCGATTGTGGGCGGAGGCTTCACCGGGCTCTGGACCGCACGCGAATTGAAACGACGCGATCCCCGGTTGCGCATCGCGGTGCTCGAGCAATCGGTGTGCGGCTTTGGCGCCTCGGGGAGGAACGGCGGGTGGGCGTCAGCACTCTTCCCCATCAAGGATGCGGTGGTCGCCGCGCGACACGGCATGGATGCGTTCACGCACCAACGCCTCGTGCTCGAACGAGCAGTTCGCGAATTGGGTGAAGCGATTCTCAGTGACGGTATCGACGCCCACTTCGTGCAGGGCGGCACGCTCACGTTCGCGCGTAGCGAACTTCAGGCCGAACAGCTCAGGCACGAGGTCCGAGACGCCCGTGACCTCGACATCGAGGAGCCGGACCTGGCGTGGCTCGACGTGGGCGATCTCCATCATTACGGCTACGTACGAGGCGCCCACGGCGCGAAGTTCTCTCCGCATTGCGCCCGAATCAACCCGGCCCGCCTGGCGCGCGGACTCGCCGAGGTGAACGAGCGACTCGGTGTCGAGATCTTCGAGAACACCAAGGTCACCCGTATTCTTCCGGGCCGCAGGGGCCATCGACCCCAGGTCGTCACCGTCGCGGGCACCGTGAGCGCGGACTTCGTCGTTCGCGCGACCGAGGCGTTCACGCCGACGTTGCCCGGTGAGCGGCGGACCGTCGCACCTATCTACTCGCTGATGATCGCCACCGAACCCCAGTCCGACACTTTTTGGGACGAAGCCGGTTTCGGTCACTTCCCCACCTTCACCGACGGGCGTCACCTCACGATCTACGGTCAGCGAACCAGTGACAACCGGATCGCGTTCGGCGGACGCGGTGCCCCCTATCACTTCGGATCCACGGTCGAAGAACGATTCGATCAGAACGACAAGGTCTTCACGATCCTCGAGGCCACGCTGCGCGAGTTGTTCCCGACGCTCGAAGGTTCCATCACCCACAAGTGGGGAGGGGCGATCGCCATGTCGCGCGACCTCTCACCCTCGGTACTCGTCGACTACGAGTCCGGCGTCGCGAGCGCCGGTGGGTATACCGGCGATGGTGTCGTGCTCAGTCGGGTCTGCGCCACCGCAATCGCCGACCTGCTGACCACCCCGTCCACCCCTACCGATCACACGCGGCTCACGTTCGTCCAACACCGCAGCAAGCGGTGGGAACCGGAGCCGTTGCGGTGGCTCGGCATCAATATCGGCATCGCCCTCGCCACGTGGGCGGACCACAGCGAACGGCGCTCGAAGAAGGAGAGCCGCGCGAGTGGATGGCTCGACCGGCTGTTCGAGTAGGTCGATCTGGGGTGTGTCGAACGCACCGGCCCGGCGCGTGGTGGTTCTTCAGCAAAGTGTCGAGCAGGCGCGAATCCGCTCGCTCGGCCACCACGGATTTCCTCCGGGTCCCGGCCAGCAAACCCGCATCCGACGAGTCGACGCGAACGCAGGGAGACCCCGCCGCGACGGCACGCTATCTGGGCTCCACCTAACAGAGATCACGAGGGTCGGAGGAAACGAGCACACCGAGCAGGAGAGCGTCTTGTGAAGCACTCGCCGCCAGGGAACTCGCCGAGGCCGGCTTGCTGCCTGAAGCCAGAGGTGGCGGCGGCGGATTGGTCCCCAGCGCGTTACCCAGTGCTTGGGTGTAGGCCGACGAGACCAACCCGTGGTAGCAGTTGATGGAGGATCGCGCGCCCTTCACGTTCTCGAGCACGTAATGGTAGATACCGTGGGGATACCCGGGAACCGGCGAAAAGATCCCATTGCACGCGTCGAGTGCCGACACAGGAATCGTCGCCCCGCTCATGGCGATGTTGTCGTAGATGGCGAACCCGTCAAACGCGAATCCCAGGACCACCGGCTTGCGAGCCGCGGGCACTGACTCGTTGACGCCCGGCGTCGTGGACGCAGCCAGATCGCTCGCCGGCCCCACGGAGAATTTCTGTCCGGTGGCGTACGCCACGAGACAGGTCGGAAGACCATGGTAGTGATACTGCGAAGGGCCGCCGGGGTGTCCATCGCACGAATCGAGGAATGTGGCGGTCTGTCCGTTGGCCGTGGCACTGAAGTTGTCCGACGTCGCCGCGGTCGATCCGTTCGCCTCGAAGGGGTTGAAGAGCACTCCTCCGTCGAGCATGACGCCGATCGGTCCCATGTTGGCCGCGGTGGTCGCAGTGACGTACTTCGGCGTGAGGGGTATCACGTAGTTGTAGTCCTGGGACTTCAGGGCTGTGGATTCGCCGACCACCGACGCTCCTGCGCCACTCACCGACAGCGGGTCGGCCGGCACCGCGTAGTACGGAGCGACGAATGAACTCGCCGGCAGGCCGCTCGACACGAAGTTCCATTCACCGTTCCCGATCTCGGCCTTCGTGCTCGGGACCCAGTGCACCAGACGGACCGCAGCGACCTCGCTCTGCGGGGTTGTCCTGGTCACGGGCGCCGAAGCGGAGGCCACCGTCGGGATCGCCAGTGCGCAGGTCATTCCCGCGCAAAGCACCGTCGACATCAATCGGGCTCTTTTCATGACGATCCTCCGGGCTCGAATCGTCGGCGACGTTCGTATCCGATCGACGTTACCTTGAAGCATCCAGGGTCTCACGCATCAGGCCCGAAGATATCCCCGGATCTCGGGGCCGGGGCGACGACGTCACCACGATCGCTCAGCACGTGGGCTCGAAATCAGCCTCACGGATGGGTTCGATAGCCCGATGCCGCACTGTCGGTCTTCAGGCCCGACTGGCTACTGGCGCCAGGGGCGACCAAGTGAACCGCTGCACGGAGGGGTCAGTACCTGCAGGGGCAGTCGTACCCGCTACTTGAGGATGTTCACCGCGCGTGCCGCCACCACGGCAATCGTCACCAGCGATACCACGGACTCACTGGCGAAGAGCAGTTTCGCCTTCGCCGTGAGGGGCATGGCGTCGGCGGGAGCGAAGCTGGTGCCGTTCGCGAACGACGTGTACAGGTAGTCCGTGAATCGCGGCCGCCACGAAATCGGCGCCAATTGCGGATTCTCCATCTGGGGAAATTGAAGGTCGGGCAATGCCGCCGTGCCGCCCGCTCGCAGGTGAGGGCCACCACGGTCGATCTCCCAGAACCAGAGTCCGTAGACGATCACGTTGGTCAGCCAGACCGAAACCGCTGAGTAGATGAGATTGCGGCCCTGCGAGACGTTCGCCACCAGCAAGCGATGCACCAGGAGTGCCATAGAGGTGACGTTCGCGACGGTGACGACCCCGATCAGCGCGAGCGTCAACTTGCGCACCCATCCGGCCTCGTTGGGGTGGCGGTGTCGCGTGGATGACAGGGGCAGCAGGGGAAGCGCGATCAACACCGGCAGGAGCCAACGGGGACCCACGACCAAGCGGTGCGGCAAGATGATGTACAAGCCGACGCAGATCAACAATGCGACCGATGCCGGCCAGCGCGGTTCGGGTCGTGGCGTCAGGTCACTCATCTAGTTCAGCTGCGTACTGCCGAGTGACGTCATGTTCTTGGGCACCAGGAGCGAAGCGATCGGCGTCGAACCCAGCAACTTCCTCAAGTACTTCGAGTCCTCGCGCGTGACCTGGCCCGCAGGCGGGGCTGCGATTGAAGCCGGCCTGTTGTACGAGAGCACGGTCACCGTGATCACGGTCTCGGACCTCTTCGTGGCGATGGTGAGGGAACTTCCCGTGACCTCGCCCTGCTTACCCGTCGTGATACTCCAATCGAGGGAACCCACGGTGGGGAGCCGCGACGTCGCCACACCAAGGGGTGCCACCGCCACGTTGTCGCGCGAGAAGTCGTACGTGGTGAAGTAGCCGTTCTTCACGACCGAGGTGTGGCTGAACCCGGTGATGAGGTCGATGTCAGGCCTGACGAGTTCCAACGAGTACCCGTACAGTGACGGCAGTCTCATCCTGGTACCGAGCCACTTCGTGCCAATCACGGTCGAGAGATTGGATGTTGTGGCGTACAGGTGGTTGTTGACGAGCCGGAGGTCCGCGTTCACGCTGGAGAACACCAAAGGGATCTGCACGGCGGCGTCGATGCTGTTCGTGTTGAAGTTCGCGTTCACGTTCGCGCGCACACTGTAGGACTGACCGGTGGAGACGACCACCTCAAAGTCAGCGGACTTCGGCGCGAAGCCGTTGAGGGCGAGAGCATCCTTCACCAACCCCGATGGGTTGGGGTCCGTGGCGGCCAGGACGACGCCCGTGATCGTGAGAGCGCTCGCCACGACGGCCAGAATCACCGCACTGGAACGCTTGAATTCTGCCATGAAACAACCCTACCGTCCGGAAACTGCGCAATGACACGAGGCCCTAGGCGAGCGGCTCCTGGAGCAGCGCGAGCAACAACTCGTGCGATATGTTGCGACCCGAGGCGATGAAACCAACGCGCGACGTCGCGTCGGCGATGAGATCACCGGTGATGGCGGCGTAGGGCGCTGCACCGGACCCCTCCAACACCAGTCCGTTCGTCTCGGCCACCTCACGAACGGCACGACGAATATCACTCTCTTCAACGAGCACCAGCGGAACACCGTATCGGGCGATGAGTTCGTTGGTTGCGGCACCGTCGTCGCCGCCACCCGCGAGTCCGTCGGCGATGGTCGGACGATGCACGATGTCAGCCATGTTCACGCCACGAAGCACGTGGTACATCGCCGAACTCGCTTCGGGCTGCACACCGGTCACCTTGATGTCCAGTCGCTCGTGGTCCTGTCGCGACATCAACACGCCAGCGATGAGCCCTCCCCCACCTACCGGCACGACAATGTGCTCCAGATCAGATGTCTGGGTGAGCATCTCGTCAAAGACGGTTGCCTGGCCCGCGATGACGTTGGTGTCGTTGAACGGCGAGATGTAGCGGATCGAGCGAGACGTCGCGAGCTCGAGGGCGTGGTGCTGCGCCTCATCGTAGGAGGAACCGAACTGGATCAACTCAATGTCGTACTGGCGGAGTTTCTTGACTTTCGCGGCCGAAGCATTCGATGGCACCACGACCGTTGCCGGGACCCCGAGCAAGGTCGCCGCGTGGGCAATCCCGAGACCGTGGTTACCCGCCGAGGACGTGATGACGGCGCCACGTGGATCGTCGCGATGCGCCGCGTCGACGGCGCTCAGAGCACCGCGGACCTTGAACGAGCCGGTGATCTGAAGGCTCTCCAACTTGGCCAGGACCGGGCGCCCTCGAAGGGAGATCGTCACGGTCGGCGTCGGCGTCAGGTGATCGGCGATAACGCGCCGCGCGGCTTCGAGTTGCTCGGAGGTTGGAGGTTCAACGTGGCGAATCATGAAGGAGAATCCTACTCGTCAGATTTTCATCGTCCCTGATATCGGCCGGTAGAATCGCGCCGTGCACTCGCTCCTCGGCGTCGTCGTCGTCGCTACGCTGGCCTTCGTCGGCACGATGCTCGACAACTTCTTCGCCTTCGCATCGCAGCTGGCGCTCACCAGACGTGAGCATTTCAAGAAGGTAGGGATCGCCCAAGCACTTGGCGTCGCGACCCTGGTCGTGCTCGCCGTCGGCGTGGGAACCCTTCTCGAGGCGATACCCACCAGACTCGTCGGTCTCCTGTGCGTGGCGCCATGGGCCCTAGCACTTCACGGATGGCGCCACCGCGACCAGCCCGCCCACGAGCAGTACCGGCGCGGTGCAATCACCACGTTCACCCTCTCGATCGCTCTCGGGGGCGACAACCTCGCCGTCTGGATCCCGCTGCTGCGGGCAAATGGCACCCTGCACGAGGTGGTGACCATCGCGGTATTCGCGACCTGTGAAGTGATCTTCATCGTGGCGTCCCAGGCCGTCGCCGCGCACCCGCGCGTCATCGCGTGGGGATCGCGACACGGGCGTTCGGTGATCCCATGGATCTACCTCGGTCTCGGCGTGTTGATCCTGATCGAATGCGGAACGTTGGTCTAGCACCCAGGGTCTGACCGGGACATCACCACTAGCGTGGTCGACGTGACCACCACCTCGGAGCAGCAGACCCTTCGCCGCCTGACGGTCATCGTGGCCATCCAGTGGATGGGTGCCACGTTGGGTCTCCCCCTACTGCCGCTCTTCCTCGAACATCGCGGAGGTACGTCCAGCATCATCGGATTGATCATGGCGTCATTCTTCGTCGCCGGTGTCGTCACGCAGTTCTTCCTCGGTCACCTCGCCGACAAATTTGGTCGCCGGCCGGTACTCATCTTCAGTCTCATCGCCTACGGACTCGCATCGATGACGTATCTCCTCCCGGTGGTCGCACCATGGTTCGCGCTGACCCGCGCCGTCCAGGGCGCCTCCGCCGGGGCCATCGAAGTCGCCTCGATGTCGGCGGTCGCGGCACTCTTCACCGAGGACAAACGTGGTCGAGCGGTCTCGCAGATCCTCGCCGCCCAGCTCTTCGGCATCGCCATCGGCCCACTGGTCGGCGTCCTCGCGTCAGTGAAGCAGCTTGGTTGGGCCTTCTTCGCGACGGGAGTCGTGAGCCTTTGCGCCGCGGTGGTGGCATTCAACACGAGCCTCGGCGACAAGGTCTACGACCCGACGCCACTGCCGAGGCTGCGGTGGAGTCCACAACTCAAAGGGGCGCTCCTCGCCTCCAGCGCGGGTGGCTTGATGATTGGGGTCTACGAGGCGTCATGGAGCCTGCTCATGCACTCGCACCACGCCTCCACGCTCCAGATCAGACTCAGTTGGACCCTCTTCTCGATTCCGTGGGTGGCGCTGCACCGAGCGGGAGGATGGTTGGCCGACCACGCGAACCGTCGACTGATCACGATTAGCGGACTGATCTACGAGGCCTTCTTCCTCTCGCTCTACCCGCATATCCACAACAACGTCCTGCTCCTCTTCGCGGGATCACTCGAGTCGATCGGCGTCGCGCTCTCGGTCCCTTCGGTCTCCTCGCTGATGAGCCAGGGTGCGGCGAATCGCGAACTCAGCCGCCGCCAAGGCCTCTACGCGACTTCCAATACCGCCGCGCTCGCCCTCGCGGCGGGCGTCTCAGGCTTTCTGTTCACCATCAACCCGGCGCTTCCCTTCACCGTCGCGGCGATTGGCGCGTCGCTGCTGGCCCTCACCACGCTCTGGTGGTGGCGCGACGTGGACGGGTTCGTCAGCCCACGTCATTGACGCGTTAACGCACGAGAGCGGCGCCGAAGCGCCGCTCTCGTGCGTTAACGCTGTGTGCTACTAACTCTTCCAGATCTGGTCCCAACGAGTTGAACCACCGTCGAAGGTCAGTGTGGGAGTCTTGCCGTCGGCGGCCGTGCTCACGGCCCAGTTCTGCACGTTGTTACGGACCGCGAAGGCCGTCACCGTGGTGTCCAGGAACAGATACGGGATGTCCTTTGCGAACTGAGCGTTCACCGCCTGCCACGCCTTGGTTTGAGCGGCAGATCCCGGAGGGGACGCCAACGCGCTCAACATCGAACTCTCGACGACCGGGTCGCCGAGGTGTGCGAAGTTCACGGCGCCTGCGATGAACGTCCCCGCGGGCAACGCCGCCATCCCAAGCCCGCCCGCGGCCGGCGAGGTCGTCGCTGGCTGTGAGTTGAACCACACGTAGTTCGACGATGGGTCAACGCCGCCGAACTGGTTCCACGTCGCGCAGTCGTATGTTCCGTAGATGACGTTGTTGATGAGGGTGCTTTGCACCAGCGGACGCGGCGTCACCGTGATGCCCACCGCAGACAACTGCTGCTGGATGAACGCGAACTGCTTCGTCGCCGAAGAACTCCCCGCGACGAGGTCGATCACGAAACTCACCGACGAGACATTGTTCGCGGCCTTGTACGCGTTGACGAGCGCCGTGGCCTTGCTCGGGTTGTACATCGGGTAGCCAGGATTCTTGTAGTTCGGAGAGTCGTGGCGGAAGATTCCGTCCGCGACCGCGCCGAGCCCACCATCGATGACCTTCCAGTAGGTCTGACGGTTGATGGCCATGGCACACGCCTGGCGGATCGAGACGTCGTTGACCACTGGCTTGAGCTTGGTGTTCCAGGAGAGGGTGGACGGGTCGACGGCACCCAGGGTGCCTTCGAAGTCCGCCATCTGCACGGCGGCTGGAGGAGCCTGCCCATTCAAGATGTAAGTGGCGGCTCCCGGGATTCCGATGCTGGACGCGAATTCGCCAGCCCAGAGGAAGTACTGGTTCAACGTTGCCGTGGTGTTCATGATCAGGCAGTTGACTGAAGGGTCCCGTGGGTCGCTGATGTCGGTGCGGTACTTGATGCCCGACATCTTCTTGAGCGCCGCGACGCTCGCTCCGTCCTGCTGGAGAATCATGTCCACGCCACCCGACTGCAGCGCGGAGTTTCGCGTTGGGTTGTCGGGAATTGTCTTGAAGTTGATGCCGCCGAGGTAGGGAAGCTTGCGTCCGGCCGCATCCTTGCGCCAGTAGTTCGGGTTCCCCCAGAGCTGGGACTCCACGCCCACCTGCCACTGGCGCACCTGGAATGGTCCGGTGCCGATCGGGTTACCCGTGTAGCCGGCAACCATGGACGACGGGTGGCACATGCGACCGATCTGTCCTTCCGCCATGAACAGCGGGAAGGTCGTGAATGGCGAGACCATGTTGTAGGTCACCGTGTAGGTGTCGACCGCGACACACGACGCGATGATTGGCTTGATGGCGAGACCCACCGTCGGGTCGGCGTTGGCGTAGCTCCAGTTGGCGACGACGACCGCGGCGTTGAACGCCTCACCGTTGGTGAACTTGATGCCCTGGCGCAACTTGACGGTCCACGCGGTGTAGGTCGCGTTGGGAGTGGCAGAGATGGCCAGCATGGGCAGCCAGGTCTTGCCGTTGGCCGACGTCGTCCAGAGTGGGTCGTAGAGAGCGTTGCCGACACAGAACGCTGATGCGTCCCACTTGCCCTGAGCACCGTTGAAGATGTGATAGTTCGGAACATCAGAGATCAGTCCGACGGTCAGGACTCCGCCCCTCTTGGGCGTCCCCTTGTTTACGCCAGTGGTAGCCCCCGCCACACCAGCTAGCAAACCATCTACTACGCTCCCCGCCATCGCGACACCACCAATGGTGGCGGCTGAATGCGTTAGGAACGATCGACGATCGAACGTTGATGACATCTTCATCCTGCTTTCCCCCGAAGAATCCGCCTTGTACGGAAGCTCCTTTGGGGAAACATAGCAAGAACTCCGGCGCAATCAGTAACGATTCGGTTACGTCTTTCGAAAAGAAACTGCGACGGCCCTGATTCCTGAATTCATGCTATTGAATGGCATGACAGGGTAATTGAAGGCGCAGACCGCGCCCGCTCGACCACGAACCGACTCGTGACGACATCCTGGCGAGTCGTGCGGCGCTCGCCGTCTATCGAGGCCGCGGCCTTGATCGTTGTCGGCGTGGGCGATCTGTCGGACACCGTCACGAGTCCTCGCGCCGCCGCGAAGCTGGCGCAGCGACGACTCCATGGAGCGCGACGCTCGTTCGCGTTCGCGAGGAGTGGGATCGAGAGGTGAAGGGTCGCATGGCCCGCTGCGAGAAGCAGTATTCGCTCCACGCGGATCAGTGAAGCCAACCCTGAAGTGGCTCCTCGACACCATCGTGGTCGGGCGCACGAGGTGAAAATAAGAGAAATGTTACGAATGAGCAGTTTGCCAGCATGACGGGTACGGGATTTCCAACAAACTGTTCCAGTACGACAAGCACCTCACGGGGTCGTGCGAGATGAAAGCCATCTACTAGGGAGGACCACACAAGTGGCATCAATACTGGAATCGCACGACGGTTCGACAGAGGATCAGGCGTTCAAGGTCGAAACGCACGGCATCGACTTCATTCCAGAAAGTGAACGATGGGCGACACCGCGCAACATCGGCGCTCTCTGGACGGGTTCGGCGATCAACATCGAGTACTTCGTCTACGGAGCGTTGCTCATGGGCTTCGGCTTCAGCTTCTACACCGCGCTCAGCATCATCATCATCGGCAACTTGTCGTTCTTCCTGCTCGGGCTCGCATCGCTGCAGGGTCCCGAGACGGGCACCACCGCGTTCGCGATCAGCAGGGCCGCCTTCGGATCACGAGGTTCGAAGCTCGTGGCATTCTTCAACTGGATTACCCAGTTGGGATTCGAGACCGAAGGGCTGATTCTCATCGTTGGGGCGGTCATCGTGCTCTGTCAGATGGCCGGCATCCACGTCTCGTCGGGGCTGAAGGTCATCTTCATCATTCTGGCCGCCGCGATTCAAGCCGTCATGCCCTACCTCGGCCACGCCACGATGGTGAAGGTGCTTCGCGCGCTCATCATCCCTTTCGGCGTGATCTTCGTCGTACTGGCGTACTACGACATCAAGCACGGCAGCGCCAGTGACAAGGGCTTCCTCGGCGGCTGGCAGCTCTACACCGCCGGACTCGCCTTCGTCTTCGCGCTCTCGGGACTCGGTTGGACCGAGTGCGGCAATGACTACACCCGCTATATCCCGCGTGATGCGAAGAAGGGCGCGATCGTTGGCTGGATATTCGTCGGTACCGCCATTCCCGAGATCCTCATGATGATCCTCGGCGCGCTCACCTTCACGTTCCTCTCCAACAGCTCGGTATGGAATGGCGCGAATCCCTTCGAGGCGTTCCGTAACCAGCACTACATTCCGAGTTGGATCGTCGCGATCTTCATGCTGTTCGCCATCGTCCAGTTGTTCGGGATCAACTCGCTCGACCTGTACTCCTCGGGCGTCTCGCTTCAAGCCATGGGCATCAAGTTGCGGCGCTACCAGGCGGTCGTGCTGGACAGCTTCATCGCGTGTGGACTGACGATCTGGGCGGAATTCCAGTCGACCTTCTCGTTGTACATGAAGGAGTTCGTCGGAGTGATCATCTTGTGGATCGCCCCCTGGCTCGGTATCTACCTCGTGGACTGGATGATGCGCAAGTTCCGCTACAACGCCGCTGAGCTGCAGCGCACCGACAAGGACGGTCTCTACTTCACCGGCGCCACGGGCATCAACTGGAACGCCATCGTGGCCTTCGTCATCGGTGTCGTCACTGCAACGCTCGCCTTCTCCAAGGCTCCGCCACCGGTCAGCTTCCCGCTGCACTGGATGACCCCGGTCTCCAACCACTACGGCGCGTTCTACTGCGCGGGCACGAAGGCGTCGGCGTGCGGGCCAGCCGGGTGGTTCGGTGGCGCCGACTTCTCGGTACCGACGGGGATCATCGTGGCCGGTCTCGTCTACTTCCTACTCGAGAAGGCGACCGGGAACGTCGCACGTCAGGTGAAGCGACAGAAGGAGCTCGAGCCCACGCTCTAGCCGCATTGCAACGAACGAACACCGAGAGCCTGTCGACGCCCAATCCGGAACATCGACAGGCTCTCGGTTTTCGTTCGTTTATCAGGCCGGCCCGATGGGGCGCGTCAGCCGGCCCAGTCCTCGACCAGTCCGCCCGTGCCGTCAGGTCGGAATACCGGAATCGACCCGAGAGCCCTCACCTTGCCGGCGTCATCGCCGAGTGCACTTCGCCAGAGTGACGCCTCGGTCACCAGCGTGCCGATAGCGACGATCTCGGCCCCGACGCCGCGAAGGAGTCGCAACGCGGCACCGGTCGATGCGCCGGTGGAGATGACGTCATCGACGATCGCCACGCGTTTGCCCTGCACGTCCTTGATGCGGGCGCGGTCGAACAGCAGTCGCTGATCGGTGTCAGTCGTGATCGAGCGGACCGGTTCGAAAACCGCGTCGGACAAGTGGATCTTCGGCGTCTTGTGCAAGATGACGTACTGATCGAGCCCGAGGTGACGCGTCACCTCGACGGCCACCGGAATGCCCATGGTCGCGACCGTCGCCACGATGTCGACGTCGAAGGGTCGAAGTATCGCCGCCAACTCCTCACCGGCGGTCGACATGAACCTGACACCCATGTCGACGGTGATCAGCAGCGCGAGCGCCAGATTATCGCTCAGCGACACCACGGGTAGCTCGACCCTCTGGCTGCCGATTTCGACTGAATACGTTCGTTCACTCACGTTGATGGAGCATACTTATTCAATGACTTCGCCCCGACCGCCACTCGACCTCCAACTCGCCCGCCAGATGCTCACCACCGCGTACAACGAGGCCGTGACCGGCCTTCACGAGGGAGGGATTCCAATCGGGGCCGCGCTGTTCACCCGCGAGGGCGTCCTGCTTGGATCGGGACACAACCGCCGCGTGCAGGAACATGACGCCTCGGTCCACGCTGAAACGGACGCGTTTCGCCGATCGGGACGTCGACGCGACTACTCCGAGACCGTCATGGTCACGACACTCTCGCCCTGCTGGTACTGCTCGGGTCTCGTACGTCAGTTCAACATCGGCGCCGTGGTGATCGGCGAGTCGACGAATTTCCATGGCGGACACGATTGGCTGGCCGAACTCGGCGTCGAAATCGTCATCCTCGACGACCCCGGGTGCACCGAACTCTTGTCGACCTTCATCCACGACCACCCCGAACTGTGGAACGAGGACATCGGGCTGTAGCGGCTAGCGGACCGGCAGGCCGAAGAGTCGGTCGCCCGCGTCACCAAGACCCGGCGTGATGTAACCGACGTCGGTGAGTTCAGCGTCGAGCGCCGCGGCCACGATCTGGACGTCGGGGTGGCGCGACAACACGAAGTCAACACCCGGCTGCGCGGCGATCAGACACAGCACGGTGATCTCGCCGGCCCCACGGGCGCGCAGCATGTCGAGCACGCAGACCAGGGAGCCGCCCGTCGCCAGCATCGGATCACACAGCACGATGGGAGCGCCTTCAAGCTCGTCGGGAAGACCATCGAGATAGACGTCGGGCTGGAGCGTCTCTTCGTTACGACGAAGCCCCACGAGACACACACGATGGCGAGGCAAGACCTCCTGCACAGCTGGCGTCATGCCGAGACCAGCTCGAAGGATCGGCACGATCACGAACTGCTTCTCGATTCGCACGGCCGGCGCACCCTTGAGGACGGGCGTGTCCACTGTGGTCTGACTGACGGGCATGTCGCGAAACGCCTCGTAGGTGACGAACCGGGAGATCTCACCGGCCAATCGAAGGAAATCGGCGTTCGACGTTGCGGCGTCACGCAGTTGGCGAACCTTGTCCGCCACGATGGGGTGATTGACGATCAGTGGTGTGGGCACGAGGTCACACTACGCCGTCGTACCGGGCGCTGCGTAGTCCGCGCCGCGAGTACCACCGGGTACGACCAGTACGATGAGCCAATGGCAACCCCCCTCGTCACCGTTGCTCCGAGTGTCGCGGGGCCGGAAGGTGCCAATCCGCTCGGTGGTGTCCACTCGAAATATCCTGGCCCGAAGCGACAGATATCGCGCGACCGCAGCCTTAGCTGGTGGCGGAGGATCCTGCCGATCATCGCGTCGCACCGCGCCGCATTCTTGACCGCCATCGCCCTCTCCTTCGTCAGCCTGATCTTCCAGACACTGGTGCCGAACATGCTGAACGGGGCGATCGACCATGCGCTGGTCAAGAACTCAGGCGCGTTGCACACCGACGTCATCCACATCCTGATCGTGGGCGCCCTCGCCGGCGTCACCGGCATCATCTCGCGCCAGTTCGTCTTCGCCACCGCGTACAACGTCGAGGCCGACCTGCGCGCGCTGATCTACGAACACCTCACGTGGCTCTCCTTCAGCTTCTACGACCGTGTCCAGTCGGGTCAGTTGATCAGCCGCGCCAACAGCGACATCCGCAGTGTGCAGATGTACTCGACATTCGCCCCGCTCATCATCGTGCAGTGCTCCATTGGCGTCATCGCCTTCGGGTTCATGTTGTCGATCAACGTCGTGCTGGCCCTGATCGCCATGGTCATCATGCCCATCCTCTACTTCGTGGGAATCCGCATGCGTCGGGTGCTCTTTCCGATCTCGTGGATCACCCAGGCGCGCCTCGCCGAGGTCGCCACCATCGTCGACGAGAACGTGAACGGCGTGCGTGTCGTCAAGTCCTTCGCGCAGGAGGAAGCCGAGGTCAACCGCCTGGCCGACGCCGCCGAGCGCGTCGCGTGGTCCTACATCAAGGACGCGCAGATCCGCGGATTATGGTCGCCATGGGTCCAGAACCTTCCCCAGGTCGGACTCGCGTTGGTGCTCTTCTTCGGCGGGTGGATGGTGTTCGATGGGCGCCTCGGTATCGGCGCGATCCTGAGTTTCAACATCTACCTCCTGATGCTGCAAGCCCCCTTCATGATGCTGGGCCAACTCGTGATGATGGGCCAGCGCGCCAAGGCGAGCGCGGAGCGAATCTTCGAAGTACTGGACGAAAGTCCCGACATCGTCGAGCGACCCGGGGCCTTCGACCTCGTTGACGTGAAGGGCTCGATCGATTTCACGCACGTCCGCTTCGAATACCCGAACGGGGCGGAGATCCTCAGCGACTTCGACGCGCACATCGAGGCCGGCGAAACCGTGGCAATCGTCGGACGCACCGGTTCGGGCAAGTCGACGGTCGCGCGACTGGTCACCCGCTTCTACGACGTGGCTGACGGCGCGGTACGCATCGACGGCCACGACGTTCGCGATGTCACGTTGCCGTCGCTTCGCGCCAACGTCGGCGTCGTGCTCGACGAGCCCTTCCTCTTCTCCATCTCGATACGTGACAACATCGCCTACGGCCGCCCCGCAGCCTCGATCGAAGAGATTGAGGCTGCGGCGACAGCGGCCAATGCCCACGAGTTCATCACCCGGCTGCCCGAGGGTTACGACACCGTCGTCGGCGAGCGTGGGTACACCTTGTCCGGTGGACAGCGCCAGCGCATCGCCATCGCACGCACGCTCTTGGTCAACCCCCCGATCCTGATCCTTGACGACGCCACCAGTGCCATCGACGTCCACGTCGAGGCCGGTATCTACGAGGCGCTCGGCCGACTCCTGCGCCATCGCACGACCATCGTCATCGCGCATCGCATCTCCACCATCGCCCTCGCCTCGCGGGTGATCCTGCTCGACGAGGGTCGAGTCGTCGCCACGGGCAGCCACGAGCAACTGCTCGCCACCTCGCCCCTCTACGCCGAGGTGCTCGCCCAAACCACGTCGGGAGACGAATAGTGGCGTGGGGCGGCTGGGGAGGCGGTGCCGGTGCGATGTTCGGGTCGTCACAGAGTGCCGGACTCCCGTTCGGCGGCATACCGAGCGAGTTGATGGAGGAGGCGACCAAACTCCTCGCGACCGAACCCGACCGCGAGCCCTCCGATCTCCGTTTCCATCAGCGGCCCGACGAACGCGAACGCCAGCGACTGACGCTGCCCAGGATGCTGCGCGCCTACCCCGGCTACGTGGCGGGTGGCTCGCTGCTGGTCATCATCATCAGTTTCGTCCTCCAGGCCGGGCCCAAACTCACCGAATACGCGATCAACAACGGCATGGTCGCGGGTCACCGATCGTTCACGGTGATCACCGTCTGTGGGCTGCTCTATCTGGTGATCGCGCTGGCCAGCGTCCTGCTGCAACGAGCGCAGGTCGACGTGACCGGCAAACTCGCGGCGCGCGTGATGCACGACCTTCGCGTGCGTGTCTTCGTCCACTTCCAGCGACTCAGCCTCGACTTCTTCACGGAGGAGAAGGCCGGCGTCCTGATGAGTCGTATGACGAGTGACGTCGAGAACCTCCAACAGTTGATCCAGGACGGGATCAGCTCGTTCGCGTTACAGGGGCTCACGATGATCGTGATCACCATCATCTTGTTCATGACCAACGTGACGTTGGCGACGTGGACCATCGTGCTGATCGTCCCCCTCCTCTTCGCCATCTCGATCTGGTTCCACCACGCTTCGGAGAAGGGCTACCTCCTCAGCCGTGACCGGATCGCCAACGTGCTCGCCGATCTCTCGGAGTCGCTTTACGGCATCCGCGTCGTGACCGCGAACAACCGTCAGCAGCGCAATATCCGCAACCACCGCCACGTCCTCGGTGCCTACCGCGACGCCAACATGTACACCGGCCGCGTGAACGCCTTGTACGGTCCCACCACGAACACCATTGGCATCCTCGGCACCGGACTGCTGCTCGGCATCGGCGGCCACATGGTCATCGAGCACCAGCTCAGCGTCGGTGCCCTGATCGCCTTCTTCTTGTACCTGAACCGCTTCTTCGCCCCGATCCAGTTGCTGGTCCAGCAGTACAACTCGCTGCAACAGGGTCGCTCGTCAGTGATCCGCCTGCGCGAACTGCTCGAAACCGCGCCGAGTGTCGACGAGGCTCCCGACGCCGTGACGCTACCGACCATCGAGGGCCGTATCACCTTCGAGAACGTGAGCTTCGGTTACAACGCCGACAACCTCGTGCTGCACGACGTCAACCTCGAGATCGCGCCCGGTGAATCCGTCGCTTTCGTGGGCCCGACCGGTGCGGGAAAGTCCACGATGGCCAAACTCGCCAACCGCTTCTACGATCCCACGGCGGGACGTATCCTTCTTGACGGCATCGACATCCGCACCGTCACCCTGCACTCGCTTCGCTCCCAGCTCGGTGTCGTGCCCCAGGAGGCCTTCCTCTTCGCCGGTTCGATACGAACGAATCTGGCCTTCGGACGAACGGGCATCACCGACGAGGAGATCGAGGAGGCCATCGACGTCGTGGGCCTGCGCGACCTCGTGGCGCGACTACCCGACGGACTCGACACCATCGTTCACGAACGCGGTCAGACGCTTTCGGCGGGCGAACGCCAGTTGCTGGCTCTGGCGCGCGCCTTCCTGGCTCGGCCACGAGTGCTCATCCTCGACGAAGCGACCTCGTCGCTCGACCTCCAGAGTGAGACCGTCATCGAACGGGCCCTCGACCGCCTGCTCGAGGGTCGCTCGGCGATCCTCATCGCCCACCGACTCACGACCGCCCAGCGTGCTGACCGCATCGTCGTGGTCGACAAGGGCGGCATCGTCGAGGTCGGCACACCCCGTGAACTGTTGGCGAGCGGCGGCGCCTACGCCTCCATGTACGAAGCCTGGCTCGCCTCGGGGGGCCGTGACGCGACGCGCGGCGACGAGGGCTAGAGGAGGCCCTTCACGGTCTCGATAAGCGACGCCGCGGTCTGATCGCCTTGGGGCATCGGGTGCACCTGCAGATGCGTGACTCCCGCGGCTTTGAAGGCGGCGATGCGATCCTTGACGTAGCCGAGCGGTCCGCAGAGGGTGGTGAGTTCGAGGAACTCCGAGGGAACCGCCGCTTCCGCCTCCTTCTTCCGACCCGACAGGTAGAGGTCCTGGATGACTTCGGCTTCTTTCTCGTAGCCGTAGCGGATGGCGAGTTCGTTGTAGAAGTTCTTACCCTTGGCGCCCATGCCGCCGACGTAGAGCGCGACCATCGAGCGCTGCAGTTCGCGCAGCGCCACCACGTCCTCGCCCTCGCCGATCGCGAGAAGACCACCGGCGGTGATCATCATGTCGCCGAGCCCCGCCGCACGCTTGGCCCTACCTGCGGCGAGCGGCTCGCCCCAGACGTCGTTGGCCCGCTCGGGGATGAAGAGGATGGGGATCCAGCCATCAGCGATCTCCGCGGTCAACTGCACGTTCTTCTCACCCAACGAGGCGATCCATATGGGGATTTCGCTGCGCACGGGGTGCGCGATGATCTTGAGGGGCTTGCCCAGCCCCGTGCCCTGTTCAGGGGGCAACGGCAAGGTGAAGTTCTTGCCGTGGTGCACGAGAGGGGCTTCGCGCTTCCAGACGTCACGACAGATCTCGACGATCTCACGGGTGCGCCCCAACGGGTTCGTGTAGGGAACGCCGTGGAATCCCTCGATGACCTGGGGACCCGACGCTCCGAGCCCCAGGTGGAAGCGACCGTCCGAGAGGGCGTCGATGCCCGCGGACGTCATGGCGATGAGCGTCGGCGTGCGGGTGTAGATGGGCAGAATCGCCGCCCCGATCTCCACCGTCGACGTCAACGCCGCGAGGTAGCCCATCAGGGAGGGGCTGTCGAAGCCGTACGCCTCGGCGACCCACACCAGGTCGAGACCGGCGCGCTCCATCGCAACGACTTCCTGTGCGGCCTGCTTAAAGCCTCCGGAGTAGCTGAGCATCGTAGAGATCTTCATGGGAACCTTTCGAGACGTTGTCACTGCACGATATATGACAACGGCGATCGTGGCGCACGATGACGCCCAACCTGTCGTACGCTGGGTGATGGAAGCAACGACGCTTCCTAAAGCACAAAGGCTGGTGACAACGTGGTCACGCGTCCAACTGAGGCTCCGAGCGACGATTCAAACCCGTGGCTACGAGTGACCTCACTCATTGAAAATGCCGGCAAGATACTGAACCTCGACGAGGGGATGATCAAGCGGATCGTGACCCCTGAACGGGTGCTCGAGGTCGCGGTACCGGTCCGATTGGACTCCGGTCAGGTCGAGATGTACTCCGGCTGGCGCATCCAACACGACACCTCACGAGGTCCCGGCAAGGGCGGCATCCGTTTCCACCAGAGCGTCAATGTTGACGAGATCGCCGCGCTCAGCGCCGACATGTCGATCAAGTGCGCCGTCGTGAACATCCCCTACGGCGGTGCCAAGGGTGGCGTCAAGGTCGATCCCACCACCCTCTCGCGCGCCGAACTCGAGCGACTCACCCGCCGCTACGCGTTCTCCATCGCCCCGATGATCGGGCCGGACCGCGATATCCCTGCACCCGACATCAACACCGACAATCAGGTGATGAGTTGGATCATGGACACGGTCTCGATGCTGCGCGGTCACAACACGCCCGGGGTCGTCACCGGCAAGCCACTCGCCATCGGCGGCACGTTGGGCCACGCGGGCGCGACCTCGCTCGGCGTCACCATATGCACCGCAGGAATCTTGAAGCGCATGGGTCGCCAATCCAACGAGCAGCGCGTCGTCGTTCAGGGTTACGGCAAGGTCGGCGCACCGCTGGTCAAGTTGCTGAGCGATCGCGGCATGAAGGTCGTCGGCATCGCTGACGTCAAGGGCGCCATCCACGTGCCCGAGGGCATCAACCACCAGGTGCTGGCCAAACACTTCGCCGAAGCCGGCACCGTCGTCGGCTACCCGGGCAGCGACAACGTCGCGGCCGACCTGCTCTTCACCATTCCGAGCGACATCGCCATCCCGGCGGCCCTGGGTGGGGTCATCAACGAGAAGGTCGCGTCCGAGATGGCCGCGTCGATCATGGTCGAAGCCGCGAACGGTCCCACGACCGGCGAAGGCGCCGCCGTGCTCGCCAGCCGCAACATCCCGGTGATCCCCGACGTCCTCGCGAACGCGGGAGGGGTCGTGGCCTCGTACTTCGAATGGGCCCAGGACCTGCAGGGCTTCATGTGGGAGCCCGAACTCTTCCACCAGCGACTCGAGAAGTTCATGCACGAAGCGTTCAACCACATCTGGAGCCGACACCAGGATCTCGGACTCACGCTGCGCGACACCGCCATCGTCGCGGGCGTCGAGCGGATCGCCGAAGCAACCGAACTGCGCGGCCTGTTTCCTTGATCTGCACCGACCGATGACTGAACCCACCGCCGTCTCACGACGACGGTGGGTTCAGTTCGTTGTGGGCTGACCGGCGACCACCGTGGCACGCACGGCGATGTCCTTGATCGACATCGGGTCAACGAGCAACGGGCTCTGCCCGAGAACCGTGAAGTCGGCGTACTTCCCGACTTCAATGGATCCCAGAACCTCGTCACGCTTCAACAGGTAGGCCGAACCGAGGGTCATCGCGGTGAGCGCCTGGAGCGCCGTGATGCGCTCGGCCGGACCGAGCTCGACGCCGCTGCGCGTGCGCCGGTTCACCGCACACCACATCGTGAAGAGTGGATTCACCGGCGTCACGGGGTGGTCCGAATGGAGCGAAATGGCGAGACCTTCGTTGAGCGCCGTGTTCGCGGCGTCCATGCGACGGGCCTTGTCCGCCCCCATGGTCGTGGTCCGGTGGATGTCGCCCCAGTAGTAGATGTGGTTGGAGAAGAGATTGGCGCCCACGCCGAGGTTCGCCATCTTCCGCATCGTGGCCCTCGAGGCCATCTGGCAGTGTTCGAGCCGGTGACGGTGGTCACCTTGCGGCGAGCGCTGCAGCACCCGGTCGATGGCGCGAAGCACCACGTCGATCGCCTCGTCGCCATTCGCGTGGATCGCCACTTGGAACCCGTCCTCGTGCAGCGGGGTCATCATCGCGACCACGTCGTCCTCGTCGAGGATCAGGAAGCCGTGGTCGTCTCCCCCGCAGTATCCGGGCCACTTGAGCTTGCCGGTGAATCCCTGGATGGAACCGTCGGCGATCAACTTGATGGGCCCCATGGCGAAACGTGCGCTGTTGCGCGAGCGAAGGGCGCGAAGGTGCTCGAGGAGCGCGGCCGGCGCGAAGTCCCTGGACATGGCCGCGGCGTGGGGGGAGTAGAAGACCCGCACGGGAAAGGAATCCTCGTTCGTCACCCTGGCGTAGGTCTCGAAGTCCTCGCCGGCGGCGAACAGCGCCAGATCGCTGCCCGACGTCACGCCGACTTGGCGCAACAGTTCTGCTCCCGCGCGCACGGCCCCCTCGACCTCACCCGTGAGTACACTCATCGAGTCGAGCACCAGCCCCATGGCCGTCTCGTGGAATTCGCCGGTCGGTTGACCGTTCGCGTCCTTCATCACGCCTTCGTGCGTGGTGGACGCATCGACGCCCTTGCGTTGCATCTGCACCGAGTTCACGTAGACGAGGTGCAGGCTCGCGTTGGCGACGAGCACACCCTGCGTGGTGCTCACCCGATCGAGGTCCTCGCGGCGAAGGCCCCGACCACCATGGAAGACCGGATCGAAGCCGTAGCCGACGATCGTGTCCTTCTCGCCAACGTGCTCGCGTAGCCGATCGAGCACCTCCTCGACGGTGCGACACCCCGAGGCGACCACACCATCGGCTCGCGCGCGGTCATCCAAGCCCGTCCACACCAGCTGACCCAATCCCCCGTCGATGGAGAGGTGCCCGTGCGCCTCTATGAAGCCCGGCACGATGACGTCGTGCTGGAAACGCAGGTCAGTGGAGTAGGTCTGGTCGCCCAGCGCCTCGACCACCTGCTCGTACGTGCCGACGTGCAGGATCCGCTCGTCGAGTACCGCGACCGTGTCCGCGACGGGACAATTGCTGTCCAGGGTGATGATCTCGCTCGCGCGGTAGACGGTTAAGGACACCAGAAACTCCTTGGGAACGTTGTTCTCAATGTAGTCAGCGCCGATGCGCGCCGTGTGGCCGCGCGAGCGGGAATACTGGTGCCATGCCCAAAGCCACCTCCGAACGACGCGGTGAGTTGAAACGACCGTCCCAAGCGCGTTCCATCGCCACGTTTGCCAGCATCCTGGACGCCGCAACCGAGATCATCGTCGAGCGCGGGGTGCAGGGACTCAACACGAATGCCGTCGCCGAACGCGCCGGCGTCAACATCGGCACCGTCTACCACTACTTCCCCGACAAGACCGCAATCCTTGTCGAGCTGTTCCGCATCGATCAGGCGCGGCGCGTCGGTCAGTTGATGGAGAAGATGCGCGAGGTCGCAAGCGCCAGTGATCTGAACGCCTGGGCCGACGAGGTGTTCGCGTTGGCCATCGAACTCCGAAACGACCAGCCCGCGACCGCACACCTTCGGCGCGCATTTCGCGCGGTGCCCGAGTTGGTCGAACTCGACCGCAGGGAGACCGACGAGTACCTGGAGTTCTTCGCGTCGCAATTGCGGATTCGCTTTCCCGAACTGTCTGGCACTCGAGCACAGGCCGCCGCGAAGGTCCACATCGAGATCACCGCAATGATTCTCGACATCAGTCAAGAGTCGGACCAGATCATCGATGAATTCCTGAGCGAGGGATTGACCGCGTTGAAGAGTTACCTGCACACGCTCGAAGACGCCTGACGACTCGACGCCCGGTCCATCGTCGACCGGGCGTCGAGTCGAGTCGACGAATCGTGAATCGCTACTTGTCGAGGCTGTGCTCCGCAACCTTCTTGTCCGGTCTGGCGAGTCCCTCGTACAGGGCCCCGACGAGCACGATGAGCAGCATCACCAACAGCGTCACCCATCCGTAGTTGAACAGGACCGCACGGCCGCTCGAGAGCGAACTCGGCCAAACGATGTTGAGGAGCATGAGCAGCAGATACGCCGCGCCGCCAATCGAGACCGGCGCCCCCCATCGGCCAAGCGTGAACGATCCACTGGGCTTCCATCCGCGGCTGCGGGCGATCAACGCACCCAGCACGGTCAAGAAGAACGACAGGTAGATGCCCGAGGTCGCGAACGACACCAGTGCGTAGAGGGCATTGATCTTGGCCGGATAGGTGAACCAGAGGATCTTGACCGGGTTGGCTGGATTGACGAGCACCAGCAGCAGGAAGACGAACGGGATGATCGTCCCCACGGCGATGGCGTTCACCGGCGTCTTGTGACGCGCGGACACCTTCTTGAGCACGTTGCTCGCCGGCAGGGCGCCGTCGCGGGCTAGCGCGAACGCCACGCGGGCACCCGCACCCTGCACGGCAGTTCCGCAACTGAAGAAGGCGATGATGACCATCACGAGGAAGAAGTCCTGCAGCCAACTCGGTAGCGCGGCGAGCAGCACCGGGATGCCGCCGGTGATAACCGTGCCGATCCCCGACTTCGGCGTCGCTAGCAGCAGACCCAACACCAGCACGAACGAGGCGATTCCGCCGTAGAGCAGGGCATTGCGCATAGCTCGCGGCACCTGTCGCGCAGCGTCGACCGTCTCCTCAGAGATGTCACCAGCCGACTCGAACCCGAAGAAGATGTACACGTTCGCCAGCACCGCCACCATCGCGGCCCCGGTCCACCAGTTCCCGCCGAAGTTCACGGCGAAGGGATTGTGCGCCACGTTCTGGACACCCTGCGTCGTGAAGACGAAGCCGAACCCCTGGGTGAAGCCGTGGATTGCCAGCGCGATGAAGACGCCGAATGTGCCGATGGTCTCGACGTAGACACCAAATCGCGCCACGCGGCCCATGATCTTGGCCCCGATCGAGTTCAGGATCGCCGACAACACGATCACCGAGCCGGCGATGACGAAGATCGTCACGTGATTGGTCGGGTCGAGGTGGGTCTTGAACCAGATGTTCATCAAGTCCGTCACGTAGCTCACGATGCCCGAGTCCACCGACGCGACGGTCGCGAGCAACGCGAAACCGTAGATCCAGCCGACGAACCAGCCGTAGCGGGGACCGACGTTGTACTTGCCGTACTGGTAGAGCGCCCCCGACAAGGGGTACTCGCTCGAGAGTTCACCGAAGACCAGCGCGACCAGTGTCATGAGGCCGACGACGATAGGAATCGTCCAGATGTAGCGAGGTCCCCCGGCGCCCAGACCGATGACGTAGAGCGAATAGATACCGACCATCGGGCTCAGGTAGCTGAACGCGACCGAGAAGTTGTCGAAGAGCGACAGCACCCTCGATAGTTCTTGGCGGTATCCCAACGCGGCTAATCGATCGCCGTCGTGGGTCTCCACATGACTTGCGGACATACGTCCCCCCTTTGTGTGCGGTCACGACTCTTGCCCGCACACGCAAAAGATAACGAAGTGTCGCTCGATTGTCACGCATTTGCTCATATTGGCCGTGAGACGCTGCTCCTCGTGACTCTCCAACGAGGGGGTCGCGGGTGTGCCAACCTGAACAAGTGGACGCACCAGAACCAACCAGTCAGGAACTCGAAGCGATCATCGTCACCCTTCGTGAGGAGATCGCTCGACTCAAGGACGAGATCCGCCGTATTCGCCGCGAGAGCCACGAGGTACCTCCCCACTACCTCTAGCGCGACGAAGTTCTCGTCGGCTCGACAGGAATGAACGCATGACCGTTACGATGGACGCTGTTCGCCACGAGAAGTGAGTCCTCCATGTCGCAGCTGATGCCCGCCGCCTTCTTCGGTCACGGAAACCCCATGAACGCCCTCGAGC
>Ga0316222_1000104_pt1 | contig 133207 bp, 124 predicted proteins | sample TBH18011metaG_FD_206008 | JGI IMG/M metagenome (GOLD analysis project Ga0316222, IMG submission 206008) | Freshwater microbial communities from Trout Bog Lake, Wisconsin, USA - TBH18011 | ecosystem: Environmental > Aquatic > Freshwater > Lake > Hypolimnion/Profundal zone | place: USA...
GGGCTACCAGAAAAACCAATTAACGGCACCCTGCCTTGCAGATTGCTTTTAATCAGTCGCACGGCATCCATCACATAACGTAACTCAATCTCTGGATCGGGAATCGGCAGCTTTTTAACATCGTCGGCAGTCCTGACCGGATGCTCAAATTGCGGACCTTCGCCTTCGGCAAATGATAAGCCCAAGCCCATGGCATCAGGAATAGTGAGTATGTCGGAAAATAAAATCGCCGCATCGAAAGCAAATCTATCCAGCGGCTGCAAAGTTACTTCGCAAGCCAGTTCAGGATTGGTGCACAACTGCATAAAGCTGCCAGCTTTGCTGCGTACTTGCCGATACTCCGGCAGATAGCGTCCAGCTTGACGCATCATCCAGGCAGGTGTGCGCTCAACAGTTTGTTTTAACAGGGCTCTAATGAATAAATCGTTTTGTAAATAAGACATGCGTTTGGGGTTTAGTATGGCTCAGTGGCGGCTTTCGGACTGGATATATTTAAATCTTTTTTCCAGGCTGCGGTTAAATTCAATGGGCATGACAGCTTTACGTTTTTTGGCATCGGTAAGCGATGGGAAAGAACCGTAGATCACCACGTATTTTTGTTGATCATTTTTACTCTGAGTGTAGTACTTAAGATTTTCGCGGTAGTTGGCATATTTTTTCAGAACGCGATTAACATCCTCTTTGTCGGTCGAACTCATCACTTGCAATGTGTAGTTATCAGACGGTTGCGACATGATCCAATTCTGATTGCCGATTTCCACCAGATTTTTTTCGGGGTTTAGCTCAGGCGGTTTTTTATCGTCCTGCAGTATGTTTGGCTGAACAACAACGGTTTCCGTCTGATTTTCCCGCTCGCTCGCTTTATTATCGGCGGAAGGGCTGGCCGCTGTCTCAGCAACGACAGGCATTTGTTCTGCGTTTGCTTCCAATACCGATGATTTGCTGCTGTCGGCCATCTCAGTGCTTTTGCCGGTATTTTCCGCTTCGGCTGATGCTGTGGAAGAATTACCTACCGGCGTCGCATTATTGCCGGATTCTTGGCCTTCAACGCCTGGTATATTAGGAATAGCTACGACATTACGCGATCTAAGCGGAATACTAGACTTGGCAGTATTGACTGTTTCCAGCAAACTGATTTTTGTTGTTTCATTGCTCGCTGTGGGCCCAAAAGCTTTCATAGCCCCGACAAAAACCAAACTGATCACCACTACGCTCAGCCATAAAACAGGCCGGCCTAATTTACGGCGTTGTGATTTATTAAATTTAGGAATTTCTGCCAAAATCTTGCCGGGGATCCCATGGCTAGCCCGGTATAATTTTTCAACCAGATTATCGTTTATTTCATTAAAAGACATCATGGCACCGGGTTGCACCGAGAGATTCCGCAAAAAATCGGCGCAATCTTTCAAAGACAATGGCGGCAATTCAATAAAATGGCAATCGTCCACAGTTTTGTCGGTGGCGCATTTGGTGTGAAAGCCGTCATAAGTCATCGAAAAAACCAGATGCAAGCCCGGCATAGTACCGGCAAACTCCACTAGACCGTCTATCAATCCTGCTTCCAGTTCATGTGCGTCATCAATGATTAACAGCACTGGCTGTTTTTGACAGAAATGGCGAAGCGCGGCAAGATCGGCACCGAATTTGGGGTCGCTAATCTGTAGCGACCGACTGAGATTAATCAGGATGGTTTCAATACTTAAACTGGCGATACCTTGCTGCAGGCAAACACCCCAGGGATTTTGCAAGCTTGCCTGCAAAGTATGTAATAACGTGGTTTTACCGATACCGCTAGGCCCACAAATAATCAGCGCCTGCTGTAAATTGCTGAGCAAGTGAATCAGCAAATCCAACTTTTGCGACCGTTCTGTGGTAATCAACGCACGCTCCACCGGATTGCCGTCCATGCGTTTTGGGTAATTGTAAGTCAGAGTGTCCTTATTCAGCATAGTGATTCAGCGTTGCTTGTAACAGCGTGAGATCAATATTGATTGGCAGAGAGGCTTTACCGACCGCCTCCAGCAAAATCACCCGAATTTTGCCATCAACATTTTTTTTGTCCACGCCCATCAATTCGACATAACGTTCGGTGGTCATTTCGGCAGGCGGCTGTACCGGCAAATTGGCGGTTTTAAACAGCGCCACTATTCTGGCGACATCATTATCATTTAACCAACCAATCCGCCTGGATAAATCTGCGGCAAAACAAGTACCTATCGCTACAGCCTCTCCATGCAGATAACGACCATAGCCACACCCGGTTTCAATAGCATGACCAAAGGTGTGACCTAAATTCAACGTAGCCCGCACCCCGGATTCAAATTCATCTTCTGCAACCACTTCGGCTTTATTGGCACAAGAACGCTCAATCGCATAAGCCAAAGCCGCTTTGTCGCGCCCCAACAAGTGCGGCATATTTGCTTCCAGCCAAAACAAAAACTCCAGATCCCGAATCAGACCATATTTAATCACTTCCGCCAATCCAGCCGATAATTGCCTATCGTCCAAAGTATCCAACACATCGGCATCTGCCAGTACGCATAAGGGTTGATAAAATGCGCCTATCATGTTTTTGCCTAACGGGTGATTGACACCGGTTTTCCCACCGACAGATGAATCAACCTGGGCCAGCAAGGTGGTCGGAATCTGGATAAAGGCAATGCCGCGCTGATAACAAGCGGCGGCAAAACCGCCCATATCGCCAATCACGCCGCCACCCAAGGCAATCAAAGAGGCGTTGCGGCTAAATTTTTTTGCTAATAGCTGGTCAAAGATTTTTTCCAGATACACCAAAGATTTAAACTGCTCACCATCCGGCAAAATAACCGTTTCCGTCTGATAATCACTCAGCGCCGCCAATAACTTAGATAAATAAAGCGGGGCTATGGTTTCGTTACTGACTATCAGCACTTGCCGCGAATGCAGGTGTCGGCTTAACAATTGTTTATCAGTCAGTAAACCGGAACCGATATAAATCGGATAGCTTCTATGGTTGTCTAATTTAACTTGCAATTCTTTCATGTTCTTCCAAAGCAGCGCGATACTGCTGCAAAATGGTTTTAACCACGGTCTTGCCGGGCATGACACCGGAATCAATTTTAAAATCGGCGCACTCTTGATATAAGGGATCGCGTTGCGCAAACAATGCTTGCAAACGTTGCTTGGGATTGGCTGTCTGCAATAGCGGTCTTTGTGTATCGTGCCGAGTTCTATAGAGTATTTTATCGATAGAACAATGCAAATACACGACAAAACCGTTACATTTCAGCACTTCTCGATTTTCCGGCTTCAGCACAGCCCCGCCGCCGGTCGCCATGACAATACCTTGCAAAACGCTTAGCTCCTGAATGACGCATTGTTCACGGACTCTAAAGCCTTCCTCACCTTCGTAAGAAAAAATGGTAGGAATATCAACCCCGGTACTTTCTTCAATGACTTTATCGCTATCGTAGAAAGGCCGTTGCAGCGCTTTGGCAAGCTGCTTGCCGATGGTGGTTTTACCCACGCCCATCAAGCCTATTAGATAGATATTCTCCATTTTTTTCATCAACAATGGCGAAGTGTATAGATTAAAACGCCACATTATGCCCACTTTTAGCGGGGAATAAAATTTTATCTGCGTATGGCTGTCACAATTAGGCAAACTGCGCAGCAAACTGCGCAGCAATTTGCGACTGAATTTTTTCAGCCATCGCTTGACGATTTTCCGCGTCTCGAATAGGCCGACCGACAACGATGTAATCGGCACCATTCTGAAAAGCCAGCTCCACGCTGACGGCGCGTTTTTGGTCGTCATCTGCACGGTTATCCACCGGCCTAATGCCTGGGGTGATAACCAACAATGATTGCCCTAATTGTTCACGGATCATGGATACTTCCAAACCAGAAGAAACTATGCCATCGCAGCCAATCTTCAGTGCCCGTTTAGCGCGAGACAACACCAGTTCCTTGACATCACATTGAAAACCCAGATCATCCAGATCGCCACGATCAAGACTGGTCAAGGCCGTGACCGCCAACACTTTTAAATTGCCTTTAGCCTGAGCAGCGGCTTCCATAATTGAGTCATTACCGTGTATGGTTGCCAGATCCACTCCTTTATTGCTCAACGCCTTGATTGCCCTACCTACGGTTGCTGGAATGTCAAAAAACTTAAGATCGACAAACACTTTTTTCTGGCGGGCTTTCAGCCATTCGATAAATCCGAAATAATCGCCGGACATAAATAACTCCATCCCCACCTTGTAAAAAATGACCGCATCTCCTAGTTCCTCAACCAGCTGTTGCGCTTCGCTGATACTGGAGACATCCAAGGCCATAATCAGGCGTTCCCGAACAGGGATGGGCTTGGTGGAGATAAATGCAGATGTTGTCATGCCGAAGTTCCTGATTAAAATTTAAAGATTCTGAGGGAAATAGAGCCGCCGCCCCCTGATGCAAACCAATATGTTATAGGATGTGCTGAACAGTGTGCAGCGCATCTTTCGTGATTGCTGCGCCTCCTTTTCTAGGCACATCCTATGCAGCTTATCTATTTATGCTGAATAGTTACAATTTTTGTCAAGCCTAATCCCAATAAAACCATGATGTTAACCATCAAAATAACATCGTTTATTTTTGCAATTAAGCAATCGTTTTAAAAGCCGCAGTTGCCATAAAATTATAACGGTAACACAGCAAATTATGCTCGAGCAAATCTCCAAGCTTTAAAACAGGGCCGAGGAATTGTGCCGACTTAACGATTAATGCATACTATAATATAGCAGCTTGCAGTTTATACTTTAACGATTTGTCTTACAAAAACTGCACTTTATCAAATCACAACAAGTAGTTATACTCATCGCCCATCAAATTTTGGTACAGTGGGCTTAGGACAAAGACCATCGTGTATTTCATTGCCGGCTTTATCGGCCTAATCACCACCCTAGCCTAAATTTGCAGCATCTTTGCTGTTTTTATGTTGAAACTGCTTGATGACCATTCAATGCACAAGGAATATTGAGTTATGAACCAGACACGATCAAAAGGACTTATCCGACCCTTGCATTCGCATTTGCAAGGGCTGGCCCGCGCTGTAGATGACATTTTAATTTTTTTCGCATTATCTGTATCACTGCATATATACCAAACTCCACTGAGCCCGGAATACATGTTGCTCTGCCTAATCAGCATCGTGTTATTCAGCCTGTTTGCAGAAAATCAGGAAATATATCAAGGCTGGCGCGGCGCACCGATGTTTGATGAATCGGTACGGATTTTGTTGTCATGGCTGGCGACTTTTGTGTTGATCGCCAGCGGCCTATTTATCTCCAAATCGAGTTTCGATTACTCAAAAGAAGTGATAGAACTGTGGCTGCCACTGGCCCCGCTATCGATTATTCTGATCCACACCACCCGCCGGGCTATCCTGTCTTTCGTTAGAATGCATGGTTTAAACACCCGCAACTACGCCATCCTGGGCGCCAACAGCCTTGGACAAAGGCTAAAAGTCGCGTTGTCGGAAATGCCTTGGCTGGGCTATAAATTTGTCGGCTTTTTTGATGACCGCCAAATCTATCAGGATGACCGCCTCGACGAAAGAGCCAAACCCATTGTCGGCGGTTTTAAAGATTTATTGATTGAAGCGCAAAACGGTAATATCGACCATATTTACATTACGTTACCGTTGCGCGCTGAAACCCGAATCAGCCAGATTATTCATGACCTGGCGGACAGCACCGTTTCCGTTAACATCGTGCCGGACTTTTTTATCTTTAATCTGATACAGTCTAAATGGAGCAATGTCCAGGGCATCCCGGTCGTGAGCGTTTTCGACACCCCTTTCAACGCCCTGGAAGGCGCCACCAAGCGGGTTGAAGACTTACTGCTCTGCGCGGTGATCATACCCATAATCGCCATTCCTATGTTGCTTATCGCCATTGCCGTTAAACTGACTTCGCCCGGCCCCGTCATCTTCAAACAGAAACGCTATGGCATTAAAGGCGAGCAAATTGAAGTGTGGAAGTTTAGATCAATGTCGGTCTGTGAAAACGGCGACACCATCAAACAAGCAACCGCTAACGACAGCCGGGTAACTCCGCTGGGGGCATTTTTGCGCCGAACCTCGCTGGATGAATTACCGCAATTTTTAAATGTGGTGCAAGGCACCATGTCGGTAGTCGGCCCACGCCCACACGCTATTGCCCATAACGAGTATTACCGCAAGCAGATACAGGGCTATATGCTGCGCCATAAAGTCAGGCCGGGCATCACCGGCATGGCGCAAATCAACGGCTGCCGCGGCGAAACCGATACCATAGATAAAATGGAAGCCCGCGTCCACCACGATCTGGAGTATTTACGGCAATGGTCGTTGTGGCTGGATTTAAAAATTGTGTTTATTACAATTTTTAAGGGGTTTGTGGGTAAGCAGGTTTATTGAGTTTATTTGGCAATAGTGCGTAGGGCGGGTTAGATGTGTGCCAATACCCTGTTTTTGGTATAAACTCGCTGCACACATCGTAACCCGCCAAGCCTAAACGTTGGTGACAAACTCATCGGAAATGGACGTCAACTGCGTAAAGGCTAGTCGGGTCGTTGCGCTGCTTTTTGCGCATGAATTTTAAGCTATCACGCGCAACTAACCCGCCCTTCCATCCCCAAATCAGGGAAAGCGACTACCCGCGCTTGACCAATGGCTTTGGAAACCCGATACTCTACCAGATACACAGCTTGATGCTTTTTGATAGCCAGGATGGCCGCCGGGCCACGTTCGGCCTTGCCAAGCAAACCGGTTGGCGCGTATTACTACGGAATCAGAGACAGAGATTGAACAATGGTTGGATAATGTGCTGGATGTAAGCCGTATTGAATAGGTATTTGCTGACAAAGCTCTGGCACATTAACAGAACTTTTTGCCTTGAATAGTTGCAAGCGACAGCATTGATGAGTTATCTCGGCTAGTTAAAAATAAGCCTTAAGCACTAACGAGATTACGCCCGCCAATAGCGCACCAAGCATCCATCGGTTGAACTTTAATTCGCCATCAATACGTTCAAAGCGTACATTCATTTCATTCCGTAAACCATCAATGTCGCGGCTTGTCGTTAAATCGGACTCGCTTTGTGCGTTTTTAAACGCTTCGGAGATTGATACTTTTTTATCGGACATAAAAAAGGACTGCAGCAAGTTTAAGATTGTAGTTTTTTAACACCAACTGGGCGAGGATTTTCCGAAAGTTTGTGTATGGCATACAACAGGCGACGTTGTTGGTCGGTGAAGAGTTTGGCAAGTGCTTTTTCTGCAAACGGTTTGTAGAAAATTTTATACGCTATATTTGATTTTTAGTTCATCGTGGCTAAATTCACCAGACTCCAGCAGGGAAAGCTCTGCTTGTTGAATGTCGTGTTTATCCTGTAAATACTCCTCAAGCAAAGCACCCAGAAAAGATAGCGGCGTCAATCCGGCAGCATTGGCAGCAAGAATAAGGCGGTTTTCTGTGGCTGCTGGTAATTCAATCATAATTAGCCTCTTATATTTTTAAGTGGATTTTGTAGGCGCAAGACACCCTAGCAGCTTAGCCGGCCAGAGCAGGCGCTACAGATGTCAGTATATCTTTGATGTTTTGCGCTGCATTGAAGATAAACAGCACCTCTACTACATCGTCATTAACCCTATAGAAACTGATGTAGTTTTTATGAGGCAAGCTTCGCACTTCTGTTTTTACTTGAATTTCTTCGTACACCTTGCCGGCTAACGGAAATACGGAAAGTGTTTGAGTTAACGACGCGACGAGTTCTTCAATGAAAGTCTCGGCCCGAGCAGGGCTATCAAGTGCAATGTAAGAAGCAATGTTTAGCAAGCACTCATCAGCGGTTTCAGTAAAAACAATTTTGTGCAATTTCATCAAACATTTAAGGCTAACCGTGATTTAAGCTTTGCCTTAAGACTATCTATATGCTGCTGTCCTGATTCAGTTACACGACCGGCCTCGGCATCAGCAATGCCAGACATGATCCCGGCATGAATTTCTTTTTTCAGACCCTCGGTTACCTGAAATAATGCTTCAACATCCTGCATGGAAAAAAATATCCCAACCGGGCGATCATGTTTAGTAATTATAATGGGTTCACGTTGCGCAGAATCCAAAAAGGTGCCAAACGCGTTTTTTGCTTCTTTTGCGGATATGGTTTTCATTGGCGAGATCTGGCGTCAAAATTCATAGAGAAGACATTATAGCTACTTTTGTCTGGCAGTGCGTGAATCATAAAAAGCACAACTGCAACTGCATCAGGAATTGCTAGTAGTCCACCAAATCTTTTTTGACGGATAGGCTGATCTGATGCCGGTTGATTTACACCCACTATCACTGGTCGTTAATGCGCCATCCTAGCAAAAATCATAGGCTGTTCAATTATCTGGCTATTCCGCCACTGTTTAGGCGCCGTCTCGTGGATAGACTCGCCGTGGCTATCTACTGCCACCGTCACCGGCATATCCTCCACGACAAATTCATGAATTGCCTCCATGCCCAAATCAGGAAAAGCGACTACCCGCGCCTGGCGGATGGCTTTGGAAACCAGATAAGCGGCACCGCCGACTGCCACCAGATACACAGCTTGATGCTTTTTGATGGCCGCTATGGCTGCCGGGCCGCGTTCGGCTTTGCCTATCATCCCTAACAAACCGGTTTGCGCCAATACCGTCTCGGTAAAGCTATCCATGCGGGTCGCGGTGGTGGGGCCGGCCGGGCCGACCACTTCATCACTCACCGGATCGACCGGGCCGACGTAGTAAATAAACTTATCGGTAAAATCGACGCCTGCCGGCAAGGCTTCGCCGTTTGCCAATAGATCGACGATGCGTTTATGTGCGGCATCGCGCCCAGTCAGCAGCGTACCGCTTAATAGTAAAGTTTCGCCCGTTTGCCAAGAAGCAATATCCTGCTTACTGAGGGTATCTAGATTGACGCGGCGGGCATTGCCGGCAGACTGACTAATCACCGGCCAATCGGCCAATTTTGGCGGAGTCAGCAATGCTGGGCCACTACCGTCCAACACAAAATGCGCATGGCGAGTGGCGGCGCAATTGGGGATCAGCGCCACCGGTTTATTGGCGGCATGGGTGGGATAATCCAGAATTTTTACATCCAGTACCGTGGTCAAACCACCCAAGCCTTGCGCACCTATGCCTAAGGCGTTGACTTTTTCATAAAGCTCCAGACGCAATGCCTCCAAAGCATTGGCCGGGCCTTTGGCTTGTAAGTCTTGAATATCGATAGTACCCATGCAAGCCTGTTTGGCCAGTATCATGGCTTTTTCGGCAGTGCCGCCTATACCTATGCCTAAAATCCCCGGCGGACACCAGCCGGCACCCATACTCGGTACAGTTTTCAGCACCCAATCCACTATGCTGTCGGCAGGGTTTAACATCACAAATTTGGCCTTGGCTTCCGAACCGCCGCCCTTGGCGGCTACTTCCACCTCCAGTTTGTCACCGCTGACCACTTCCATATGAATCACCGCCGGGGTATTGTCTTTGGTATTAATGCGCTTACCGGCCGGATCGGACAGAATTGAAGCCCGCAACAGATTATCAGGATGCAGATAAGCACGGCGCACCCCTGCATTCACCATATCGCTGACACTCAGCTTGGCATCCCAGCGCAGATCCATGCCGATTTTTAAAAAAACCGTGACAATACCAGTATCCTGACAAATTGGCCGCCTTCCTTCGGCGCACATCCTGGAGTTAATCAAAATTTGCGCCATCGCATCCTTGGCAGCCGGACTTTGTTCCTTTTGGTAAGCCGCGTTTAAGGCCTGAATAAAATCCAGCGGGTGATAATAAGAGATATATTGCAAAGCATCGCTAATACTGTCGATGAAATCGTCCTGGCGAATAAGGGTCATGGCGGCTCCTAAAGTCGAAATTTTTGCTGAATTTAACACGAAGCAGCCTTGGCTGTTCAAGCACTGCATCATTCGCTGAGAAAAAGCCTGTCGCCTCGCAAGGCTAGTTACGCTAGAATGGCGATAATCAGTCTTTCCTGCGCACCTATCCTCCGGATTATAGAAACAACCTTAATTCCTTGCTGTACCAAACCATGAATCCGCATTTACAACAACTGCACCCCTATCCGTTTGAAAAGCTGGCCGCGCTGCTGCAAGGCATCTGTCCACCTGCCGACAAACCCCCTATCCTGTTATCGATAGGCGAACCCAAGCACCCCACGCCGCACTTCATTCAAGAAGCTTTGCTGCGGCATTTGCACGGCTTAACCCAATACCCCACTACCAAGGGCCTGCCGGAACTACGCCTAGCCATTGCCGAGTGGCTTAGCCGCCGCTTTAGCATTCCCGCTGCCGACATTGATGCGGAAAGCCAAATTTTGCCGGTTAACGGCACCCGGGAAGCACTGTTTTCCTTTGTACAGGCAGTCATTGATCCTGCCGATAAGCCCATCGTGGTAATGCCCAATCCGTTTTATCAGATTTACGAAGGCGCGGCGCTATTAGCCGGAGCAGAACCGTATTATTTAAATACTGTGGCGGAAAACGATTATCAGCCTGATTTTGATGCAGTGCCGGCAGCCATTTGGCAGCGCTGCCAATTGCTGTTTATCTGCTCGCCCGGCAATCCCACCGGTACGGTACTGGATAAAGCTGCACATGAAAAAGTATTGGCGCTCGCCGAGCAATACGATTTCATCATTGCTTCTGACGAATGTTACACTGAATTGTACGATGATGAAAACCAGCCGCCGCAAGGCCTGTTGCAAAGCGCTTATCATGCCGGCAATACCAGCTATCGGCGTTGCGTGATGTTCCAAAGTCTATCAAAACGCTCTAATGCGCCTGGTTTGCGTTCCGGTTTTGTCGCCGGCGATGCCGAGGTGCTGAAACAATACTTTAAATACCGCACTTACCACGGTTGCCCGATGCCGGTGCCGACACAACACGCCAGTATCGCCGCCTGGCAGGATGAAGCGCATGTCAGCCACAACCGCCAGTTATACCGTGACAAATTCAACGCTTTTATTGCAGTATTGGCTGATGTTTGTCCGATTAACAGGCCACCGGCCAGTTTTTACATCTGGCTGAAAACGCCGATTGCCGACACCGATTTTGCCCAACAACTCTTCAGCCAGCAAAATATCACGGTATTGCCGGGCAGTTATCTATCGCGCATCAGCGCAGACAGTAATCCCGGCGCTAATCATGTGCGTATTGCCTTGGTAGCGCCGCTAGCCGAATGCGTGGAAGCAGCACAACGCATCAAACTTTTCCTCAACTCTTTAACAGTAGAGCATCCATGTCAAATTTAGAAACCATCGTTAACGAAGCCTTTGAAAACCGCGGCTCCATCAGCCCACATAATGTTTCCGCAGAAGTCCGCGAAGCGGTAAACGAAGCCATCAACTTATTGGATAAAGGCGCAGCCAGAGTTGCCGAAAAAATTAACGGCGACTGGGTGACCAATCAATGGCTAAAAAAAGCCGTTCTGCTGTCGTTCCGCATCAATGAAAACCGAGTAATAGAAAGCGGTGACATCCGTTTTTATGACAAAGTACCCACCAAATATGGTCAATACAGTGAAGAAGACTTTGCCAGATCTGGTGTGCGAGTGGTACCCAATGCTGTTGCCCGTTACGGTGCCTATGTCGCCCCAGGCGCAATTTTAATGCCCTCTTATGTCAATATCGGCGCTTACGTCGATAGCGGCACCATGGTTGACACTTGGGTAACCGTGGGTTCCTGTGCACAAATCGGTAAAAACGTGCATTTGTCCGGCGGCGTTGGTATCGGCGGCGTTCTGGAGCCTTTGCAAGCCAACCCTACCATTATCGGCGATAATTGCTTTATCGGCGCACGTTCCGAAATCGTGGAAGGTGTCATTGTAGAAGACAACTGCGTTATCTCAATGGGCGTCTATATTGGCCAAAGCACTAAAATTTTTAACCGGATGACCGGTGAAACCAGCTATGGCCGCATCCCAGCCGGCTCCGTGGTAGTGTCCGGCAACCTGCCCGCCAAAGACGGTAGCCACAGCCTGTATTGCGCGGTGATCATCAAACAGGTGGATGAAAAAACCCGCAGCAAAACCGGCATTAACGAATTATTGCGGGATTAAAATTTAAACAAGGTGTTATAGGATGTGCGCAGCAGCGTGAAGCGCATCTATCGCAATTGCTGCGCCTCTTACGTCGGCACATCCTATGCAGTTTGTCTATTTACGCAGAATAGTGACGAAAAATCAATGGCTGCTATGATCCCGTTGCAAGCCCACGCAAAATTCAAATGAGTCTATTGATGAACAAAAACAGAAAGCTAATCACCTTTGACTGGGCCATCAAACGCCTGCTGCGCAGTAAAGCCAACTTCGGCATACTGGAAGGTTTCTTGGCCGAACTGCTGAAAGAAGACATCACCATCCTGGATGTGCTGGAAAGTGAAAGCAACAAATTTAACCGTGTTGACCTCAAGGTACGCAACCAAAAACAAGAAGTCATTATCATAGAAATTCAATATGACCGGGAGTACGACTATTTGCAGCGCATATTTTATGGCGTATCAAAAACAGCCGTAGAGCATTTAGAAGAAAACAAATCTTATGCGAGCATCACCAAAGTCATCTCAGTCAACATTCTTTATTTTGATTTGGGCTGCAGCAGTGATTACATATACAAAGGCACCACGCGCTTTATCGGTTTGCATAACCATGATCTCCTTGAGCTGAACGAAAAACAAAAGCAACTGTTCAAAAAAGACAGCGTGGAATCGCTGTATCCAGAATATTATCTGATTAAGATTAACCGCTTTAATGACATTGCCAAAGACACTTTGGATGAATGGATATACTTTTTAAAAAATGAAGAAATCAAAGAATCCTTTACCGCAAAGGGCTTAAAGGAAGCGCAAGAAAAACTGAGCATTATGAAGCTTCCTGAAGATGAACAAAAAGCCTACCAGCATTACAAGGACGACCTGCATTATCAGGCCAGCATGTTTGAGTCCTCTTTTGGTGATGGCTATAATGAAGGCAAAGCGGAAGGTGTCGCGCAAGGCAAAACCGAAATGCTAAGTGTGATGCTTAAGCACCGTTTTGGCGACTTACCCGATGCCACATTAGACAAGCTAAAACACGCCGGCGAAGAACAACTGCAGCAATGGTTAATTAACGCAATTTCCGCCGCTACACTGGACGCTGTTTTTGGGTAACCATCCTTGTTGTCAAAGTTGTTTATCAACACTGCCCAGTAAAATCGCTCTTTCACCTAACTCTTAAATGATATTGCTTGTTCCTCATAACTTATAGGGTTATAGTCAGCACGGCTAACGCCATAATAAAAAAACAATTAATTGAGGAGGTAAAAATGGGCGGAGTTATCGAACTTGCAGTCTTTATGCTAATCATTGCCGGCGTTGCCTTTGTACCGCTGGGTTATTTTATTTACATGTATACCCAAAAAAGCGGCGAACCGTTTGGTGAAATTGAGCCGCACGGCGATCATGAATCGGCGCTGCTAAATGCTGTCGGCAAGCTGATTAACACGCTAAAAGGCGTCATCGGCAAAAAATAAGATGCTTAACATCCTATAAAATTAAAACAATTTGCTATAGGATGTACCGAACAGCGTGAAGCACATCTGTCGCGCTTACTGCTCACGCTAATCGGCACATCCTATCACCGCGCCACCAACATTATTCCTCTATACCCACCTGTTTAACCATATTCCGGTTAATCAAAAAATACACCACCGGTATCACCACCAGCGAGAACAGCGTGGAAGCGATAATGCCGAAGATAAAACTCCAGGCCAGACCGGAAAAAATGGGATCAAGCACTATCATCATAGAACCCAATACCGCTGAGGCTGCAGTTAAAAAGATAGGATTCAACCGGGTTGCCCCTGCTTCGATAATTGCATCCGCCAAAGTGATTTCGGCATTGCTGCGATAAATGTTTTCGATAAAGTCAATCAGGATAATTGAATTACGCACCACAATCCCCGCCAACGCTATCATCCCTATCATCGCCGTGGCGGTAAAATAAATCGGTGTGGGGTAACCCGCCACCGGCGAGGTAAACAGATTAATAAACCAGAATCCAGGCATAATGCCTATTACCGTGAGTGGTATTGCAATCATCATGATTAACGGTACGCTCAATGAACCGGTTTGCCCCACCAGCAGAATATAAATCATCACCATAGCCGCCGCAAACGCCAGCCCTAGATCGCGAAAAACATCCACAGTAATTTTCCATTCGCCCTCACCGGCCATCTCGGCTTTATAACCATCAGGCAGCGGTTGCCGCTTAAAAGCGGAAAACAAATCCAAAATAGCTTCCACCGGGCTACGGCCGGCCATTTCTGCCGTCACATAGGCCACCCGTTGCAGATTTTTATGGTAAATGGCTTGTTGATTATGCTCATGGTTGAAATGGCCGATTTCGCCTAAGCGCACCAATTCTCCTTTAGCGGTTCTAACAGACAGGCTTAACAAATCCTGCTCGGAAGAACGCACCGCTCTAGGTAATTGCAGTTGTATGCGCAGTGGCTGGCGTTCTTCAGCAATATGCAGCAAGCCGGCATTTTCCCCGGAAATCGCCAACTTTAACGTGTCAGCAACCTGAGCGCTGCTAATACCCAACAAACCGGCTTTGTCATGGTTAATTAAAAAATGCAGCTGCTCTTGTTCGGCCTCGACAAAATCATCGACATCGACAACGCCGCTGGTTTGTTCCATATCGGCTCTAACCCGATTGGCAACCTGAATTAAATCGCTGTAACCGGCTTCCGGCGGGCCGTAGACTTCCGCAACCACAGTTGACAACACTGGCGGCCCCGGCGGGGTTTCGACTATCTTGATATTAGCGCCGTACTGTTTTTCAATGTGATCAATTTCCGGTCTGATCCGCAAGGCAATATCGTGTGAACTTTGCCGACGCAGGGTTTTATCTGCCAGCACAATGCGTATATCGCCCAGATTAGCGCCTTGCCTGAGATAATAATGGCGCACCATGCCGTTAAAATCCATCGGTGAAGCGCTGCCGACATAGCTTTGATAGCTGCTGACTTCGTTAACTGTTGCCAGATAGCGACCCAAGGCTGCCGCAACTTGATCGGTGGATTCCAGCGAGCTACCTTTGGGCATATCGATAATCAGTTGTAATTCATTTTTATTATCAAACGGCAGTAATTTTAACGGCACGATGCGAGTAACCGCCATCATCGCCGAAGCGACAAAGACAATAAATACTGCCAACAAAAACCATAAAGCGCGCGATTTGCTGGACAATAACGGCGCCAAAGTAATTTGATAGATTTTAAAGCCGCGAGTTTCCTTTAAGTCAAAAGCCGGGCCATGATCTTTGCCGTAATCGGCTTTCAATAAACGATAACTGGCCCAGGGCGTTACGGTAAAGGCTATCACCAGCGACATCAGCATGGCGATGGGCACGTTAAACGCCATCGGCCCCATGTATGGCCCCATCATGCCGGTGATAAATAACATTGGCACAAACGACATAATCACGGCAAAAGTCGCCAAAATCGTGGGCGGGCGAATTTCATTGACTGCGCTCAGCAAGGCTTGCAAGGGCGGTTCTTTGCGCATTCTATAGTGCCGGTGGATATTTTCCACATCGACAATCGGATCGTCCACCAGCAAGCCCAACGACAAAATCAAGGCAAACAGCGTGACCCGATTGATGGTATAGCCAAAAATCAAGTCAAATAACAAGGTAATGGCAAAAGTCATCGGCACCGCCAACGAGACGATCAATGATTCCTTAAAGCCTAAGGTTAAAGCCAGCAAGGCAATAATAATCAGAATCGCGATAGACAGATGCATCACCAGTTCGTTGACCTTATGATCGGCTGTTTCGCCATAGTCTCGGGTGACGGTAAGCAGCACATCATCAGGAATTAGCGTACCGCTTAGCTTTTCAGTCAAAGCAAGCACCTGTTCGGCGACATCGACCGCATTGCTGCCGCGGCGTTTGCCGATGGCGATAGTGGTCATGGGCCGTTCTGCGCCTGCCTCCGGCAATTTGAGGTTGCGGTTGCCGGCTGTGTGCATTTGTGCGACGGCAGGTCCAAAGCCAATTCGGGTATATTCATCGGCATCGGCAGGGCCGTCTAGAATTTCCGCCACATCACGCAAATACAGCAGACGTCCGCCAACCGTTTTCAGTACGGTTGCCCCAACCTGTTCTACGGTTTGGTAATGCGGCCCGGCTTCCAGCACAATTTCCCTATCATGTTCAGTCAGATGACCTACTTGCAAATTGACATTGTTTTGCTGCAACGCTTGCCGAATATCCAATAGACTAATGCTGCCGGCCTCCAGTTTGGCAGGATTGGGATAAACCGAAATACGCCTTGGCGCAGAGCCAACCACCCAACTTTTGCCGACATTATCAACACCGCGTAACCGTTCTATCAACTCATCGGCTATTCGCCGCAACGCCATGCCGTCCATTCCCGGATTTTGCGGCGATAAGGTCAACAACAAAATCGGCACATCGTCGATTTCTACCGGTTTCACCAGCCAGTCCGTCACGCCGGGCGGGATAATGTCCTGATTAGCGAGTAGTTTGTCACGAGTTTTAATCAGGCTGCTTTCCAGGTTCTCTCCGACAAAATAACGCACGGTGACCATAGCTAAACCGGGCCGGGAGATCGAATAAACGTATTCCACGCCTTTAATTTGTCTTAACAGCACTTCCAGCGGCGTAGTTATCTGTTTTTCGACTTCTTCACTGGAGGCGCCGGGAGCTTGCACGAACACATCCATCACCGGCACCACGATTTGCGGGTCTTCTTCGCGTGGTGTCAACATGAGCGCCACGCCGCCGGCCAGCAGCGAAATCAATAAAAATAATAACGATAAATGCGAGGTAGTGAACAGGCGGACGATACTGACCGTCAGACTGTCTTTTTTTACATCGGTCTGTTTCATGGTTTCAACTCATCGGATATCAGGATGGTTTCACCTTCATGCAAGCCGGACAATACCTCCAATTGCTCGCCGTAGCGTTTGCCGGTGCGAATATGGCGAATGTGCAGCTGTTGGCCTTCGACGATTTTTACAGCCTGCAGCTGACCAAAATGCAGAATGGCCGAAGCAGGAATCAACAAGGCAAGCTTCTCAGTTTCACAAGCCAACTCCAGCCAGCCGAATTGGCCATGCTGCAAGCCGATACTGTGCGGCAAGCTGATTTTGATCTGCAGATTGCGGGTTTGCGGATCCACTTCCGGGGCAATTTCGTCTATCGTACCATTCAGCGTCTGCTGAATGGCATCAATCCGTACCTTGGCCGTCATCCCCAACTTAACCTGAGATGCGCAACTTTCGGCGATATTAGCTTCCAAGCGTAAGTCATCCGGGTTGAGAAAGGTAACTATAGGCTGATTCGGCATACCCATGTCACCGGGTTCCTGCAAACGTTCGCCGACTATGCCGTCAAACGGCGCATGCAGCACATCTTCACCCAGTAACACTTTACTTTGCTGAGCGGCGCTGGCGGCCTGATTGGCCATGGCCTGTTCTGCCTGGGACTGAGCCAGTATCGCATCATAACTTTGCCGGGTCGCAGCCTGTTTATTATATAACTCAATGATGCGTCTTTCTTCTATTCGGGCTTGTGCAGCTTGCGCCTGAGCGGCAATCAAGGCGGAGTTGGCGGCATTGTAGGCAGCGCGTAATTCCCGATCATCCAAACGCGCAATGACATCGCCTTTTTTGAGTCTATCACCGGGATGCACCGGTATCTCGACAATCCGAGCGTTGAGTTTCGGGGCAATTTTAACCGCCAGCCTGGAACGCACAGTACCTTGCCAGGCCATAGCGTTGGCAGTAGCTTGTTTGCCGATTGTCAGGATTTTTGCGGTGCGGGACAAAGGCTGCCCACTGATACTGCTGTTACCCGGTTCGGTTTTGTTGCTACAGCCCAAAAGGCCTAACGCGAATAAAATTGCCATTGGCAAAGCAGTGCTTGCCGTAACAGGCCGTAGCCATATAAAAAGTGGTGATAGCTTGGACATAAAGACTCCTTTATTGCCAAAAACCGGTAGCTTGTTTAAGTTCCGCATCTGTACGCAAGGCATCAAAACGGGCGCTGATTTGTCTGGAGAGGGCTTTATCCCGAGCCACTTCGGCTTCTATGTAACGCGTCACCGTCACCACCCCGGCATGGCGCTGCTCATTAACCAACCGCAGGGCTTCTTCTGCCGCCCGCACCGCCACACTACTCACTTGGGCACGACTCAAGGCTTCTTGCAATCTAAGTTGAGCGGATTTAAGCTGATTCTCGATCCGCAATCGAGTCTGCTTGGCGGTTTCTTTGGCAGCGGTCAATTCGTGTTCGGCTTTCTTGATTTTTTCCTGCGTGGAAAAGCCGTTAAAAATATCCAGCTCCACTATTACCCCGGCGGTGACATTATCCCGGTTACTGCTGTACGTCAGATTCTTGCTGTCTGAACCGTAACTGACATAGGCATCGGCTCGCGGTAAATAAGCGGCTTGCATAGCGGCCAATTGTTGTTCGGCAATCAATACCCGCTTTTCGGCAGCCTTTAATTCGGGGTGACTGTTTAGCGCCTGATTGAGCAACTCGTCAAAACCACTCGGCCGCGGCGGCAAGGTTTTTTCCGGCATTTCGCTGATGGCAAAACTGTCGTTAACTGCCAAGCCCAATAAGGTTTTGAGCATGTTTTGCGCCATTTCAATGGCGTTGGCGGCCTGAATGTCAGCTTCCTGCGCTTCGGCCAGCTGCACTTCCAGTGACAACACATCCGATTTCAGCATAGTACCGGCCTCAAAACGCAAGCGGGATTGATCAAGCTCGCTTTGCACGGCCTCAATTGAACGCTGACTGACTTTATGGGCGGCTATCGCTGCCAGTTCTCCATAGTAGGCGGCGGTTACATTGCTGACCAAATGATTACGAATAGCCGACTTTTCCAGTTCAGAGCTTTCTATGCCCAATTGTGCGGCCTGACTGTTGTAATAATCTTGTCCACCGCGAAACAACGAGTAACTGGCGGTCACTTGCGGGCGAAAGTCACCGACATTGCCGGGATAATTAAAATTGGTCGTGGCAGTATTCAGTCGACGCTCGGCAATCAGCATCGCAAAAACTTGCGCTGGATTATTGCTGAATTGATAAGACAGACTGGTTTTGATTTGCGGATAAAAACTGGCCAGCGATTGCCCCAGTTGGGCATCAGCCTGCTCTATACGCGCCTGCATGATGCTCAACTCAGGATTATTGGCCAAAGCCGCATCAATTGCCTGTTCCAACGTATAGCTTTGCTGATTGACATCGGCAAAGGCCATCGTGCTAGGCAAGATGAAAAAAGCAGATGACGCCAGCCACAGTGTTAAATATTTCATTGACCGTATAGATTTAATTGATGATTGAGCAAACCCTTAAGATTCCTTGCTGTCATTGCCGATGCTGTCGCAAGATTGATCGATACCGTGGCTATCGATATCGCATACCGATTCCAGCCACATGGCATTAATAATGGCAAAAGCGGCGGCAAAGCCGACGCCGAGTATCCAGGTGAAGTACCACATGGTGTTTCTCCTTTAATAAAATTAATAAAGCGTATGAGTATCTTTTAAAACCGCAGCTTCGGTGACGTTACCCCATAACACCTTATAAACCCAACGGGTATAAAGTAAAACAATCGGCAAAAACACCACGGTAATCCAAAAAGCCAACAATAAAGTGAAGTGACTGGACGTTGCATCCCATAAGGTCAGGCTGGAGTTGGGCGCGGTTGAGGAAATCAGCAAAAACGGAAATAAGGCAAATCCCAAAGTCAGTAACATGCCGGCAATTCCTAAGCCACTGCACCAAAATGCCGCCATTGCCGCCTGCCCTCTCCCCAGCAGCCAAGCCAGAAACAAGCCGGCAAATCCGACCAGCGGCGCGATCAACATCCAGGGGTGCGCCAAAAAATGCTGCAGCCAGCTGGCGCCAACGGCAATAACTGTTTTATGCAGCGGATTGGAGGGGGCATCGGTCGCCGCCATTTGCATGATTTCAGGACGATCTATACCCAAAAACACCCATAAGCTTGCTGCCGCCAAACCGGCCAGCAAGCTTGGCCCCAGGATATCTACTGCGGCTGTGGCGCGCGCCTGAATACGGCCTTCGGTTCGCCATTTTAGAAACAGCGCGCCATGAAAAGTGGTGCCTAGTAAAGTCAACACCCCACAAAGCAAGGCAAAAGGACTTAATAAACCCCAAAACGAACCATCGTAAAACGGCCGTAAATCCTGATCGAGATGAAATGGCAAGCCCAACAGCAGATTGCCGACCAGCACCCCCAACAATATCGGCGGTAAACTGCCCCCTAAAAACAAACACCAATCCCAGGCATTACGCCAGACAGGATTATCCAGTTTGCTGCGATAATCAAAACCTGCCGGCCGAAAAAACAACGCAAACAGCACTAGCAACATTGCGACATACAAGCCGGAAAATAGCGTGGCATAGACAGACGGCCAAATCGCAAAAATAGCGCCGCCCAATAGTATCAGCCAAACCTGATTGCCTTCCCAGGTAGCGCCGACGGTATTAATGATCACGCGCCGCTCAATATCGGTTTTGCCGATCAAAGGTAGCAAGGTGCTGACGCCAAAATCAAAACCTTCAGTCAAGGCAAAAGCAATGGCGACAACGCCGATAAATACCCACCAGATCAGGCGGATGGATTCATAATCAAACATGACGTATTCCTCATTTAATGATTAAACGATTTAAGCAGCTGTTTTTTGTTCTAAACAATAGCGACCGGTATGCAAACTGCTTGGCCCAAGACGAACATATTTGAACATCAAATACAATTCAATAATCAGCAACACAGTATAGAACAATGCAAATCCGGCGATACTAAACCACAGCTGTCCGGTGCTAATACTGGATACACTGATATGGGTAGGTAATATTCCCGAAATTGTCCAAGGTTGACGACCGGCTTCAGCCACATACCAACCTGTTTCTGCGGCAATCCACGGTAATGGAATGGCCCATACCGCCAACCGCATCAACCAGGTTTTTTGATCGGCGACACGAGTGGCACAGTAGTAAAACGCCATCGCAAAAATAAACAACATGGTAAAACCGCAGGCGACCATCACCCGAAAAGTCCAGAACAGCGGCGCGACTTTGGGAATGGTGTCGTTGGCGGCCTTTTGGATAGTTATAGCATCAGCATCCACGACTTGATCAGTATATTGCTTCAGCAGCAGCCCGTACCCCAGATCGGCTTTATGGTCGTTGAAGCGTTGCTTGGTCTCGACACGGGTATCGCCGTTACGCAATTTTTGCAATTCGGCATAAGCCAACATACCGCTCTTAATCCGCACCGCGCTATCATTACGCAAATCCTTCAAGCCTTTAACATCTTCATCTATAGAACGCGTAGCGATTAAACCCAAGACATAAGGAATTTTGAGGGCAAAATCAGTTCTCTCATTTTGTTGATCTGGAAAACCAAACACCGTAAAGCCGGCCGGAGCGGGATGGGTTTCCCATTCCGACTCAATGGCGGCCAATTTGATTTTTTGAGTTTCGCCGGAGGTATAACCGCTTTCGTCACCCAACACAATGACCGACAAAATTGAAGCCAAACCAAATGCCGAAGCAATGGAAAATGAACGCCGAGCAAAGCCGATATCACGCTTATTCAGCAAATACCAGGAACTCACCCCTAATACAAACATAGAGCCAGTGACATAACCTGCGGCAACGGTATGTACAAATTTGACCTGAGCGACCGGGTTAAAAAACACATCGGCAAAACTGGTCATTTCCATCCGCAGCGTTTCATAATTAAACTCGGCACCGACGGGATACTGCATCCAGCCGTTGGCGATTAATATCCATAAGGCTGACAGGCTAGTGCCAATTGCCAGCAGCCAGGTAACAATCAGATGCTGAACACGAGTCAATTTATCCCAGCCGAAAAAAAACAGCCCCACAAAAGTGGATTCCAGAAAGAACGCCATCCAGCCTTCGCTGGCCAGCAGCGGCCCAAAAATGTCGCCAACGTAATGTGAATAGTAAGCCCAGTTAGTACCGAACTGAAACTCCAGAGTAATGCCGGTGGTGACGCCCATCGCAAAATTGATGCCAAACAGCTTGCCCCAAAACTTAGTCATATCCTTGTAAACTTCTTTCCCGGTCATCACATAAACTGATTCCATGATGCCAAGGATAAAAGTCATCCCCAGTGTAAGCGGCACAAATAAAAAATGGTAGAGAGCGGTCAGGCCGAATTGCAGCCTGGACAGCATGACAATATCTTCACCTATCATGGCGAAACTCCTTGTTGTTTTGAGAAGAAAAATCAGGCGATACCTGAGTTGGTGGACTTGCTGGTAAAAAGTGTGCAGCAATATCGGGCTTTGCTGTCGGTTTATCCGGCCAGCGAAAAATCAGGAACCATAAACCGGTTAATAACACGATTTTGATTAACAGAGCCACGCCGATTTCCCAGCGTAAACCGTATTTTTGCAGCTTGACGACCAATTTAGGCGGCAACTTAGTCATCAGCCGATCAGCCGTTATCAGAGGGTGGCTTGCGGATGATCCGCGTGGATACTGCCAACAGCAAAATGGCTGCGGATGTTAGTATGATCTCCTTATCAGCTTGATGATGAGCCTGAATATCGGCAATCAATAAATCCCCCAGCTCATCGACCCAATTTCGGCATATTTGCCTTAACTGATTAAAGCGTTCTAATTGCATCTGCTCATTTCTCCCGGGTCGTTTGGTGGTGGGATAAAATTATCGCGTCTGTCTTATGTATCCAACCGCCGATGCGCAGCACCAACCACAACAGCAATAATCCCGCCACTGCCCAGGCAGCACTCCATGGCTTCAGCAACCATAATTCGACAATCGCCATCAAATGTAAGGTTATTGATTGCGACAATATATAACACGCCACCAGCACTACAAGCAAAGCAAATACGCGGCGTAGTCGCCCCTTGCCGGAATTAACAAGCGATTTACCGGCAAACTGAAGCGTTGGCTGTTGCTTACCGCGGCGCAGCATAAACAGCCCGGTCAGCAGACAAACCAATCCGAACAGCGTCATTAACACTTCGCCCGACAACTGTCCGGCAAAGCGCCCGCCGCCAAAAGCACACAGCATTCCGGTCAAACCAAAAAACACCCCGCTTTTCCAGCACACCGAATGCCGTCTGGCAATCAGTGCCAATAGGCTGAACATGCCGACCACGACAAAAGAGGTGACAATGGCCGCTTTAGTTCCAACGTGCAACAAATAAACCAGCATCGGCACCGTCAAAATTGAACCACCACCACCCAGTAAGCCCAACAGCAGACCGATTAGCGCAGATAAAGACAAAGTCAGCAGCATGTTTAGCGCCTAGCGCTGTTCCTCGGCTAAACCGCAGGCACGATTGGCCGGCAAAGCTTTATCGATTTGCTTGGGAAAAGACAAGTCAAGCGCCTGCATCAATGCGATAAACGCCTCTCGCGAACGATGATTGCCCAAGCGGGCATTCTTTGCCATTTCTTGTTTAATGGTGGAAACAGTATTACCACGATAATCATGCCCCGGATAAACCAGAGTATCGGCCGGCAAAGTGAACAATTTTTCGACTATGCTGTCATAAAGCAGTCCGGCATCGCCCTGCTGAAAATCGGTACGTCCGGTGCCGTCTATCAATAAGGCATCGCCGGTAAATACCCGGTCGGCCAATAGATAACTGACACAACCCTGGGTGTGTCCCGGTGTATGGCGCACTTCAAAATCCAGCTCGCCGATTTGCAGCAACCCCCCATCACTGACCAGCAAGTCGGCACAATCGGCGCCGGCATCCTTATGAACAACACTTCTACTGCCCAGTTTTTCTCGTAATAAACCGGCAGCGGTAATGTGGTCGGCATGAACATGGGTTTCCAGCGTGTAAATGAGTTTTAAACTCAGGCTTTCTAGAAGATTGATATAGCGGTGTAGCTCTGAAGCAACCGGGTCTATTAAACAGGCGCGGCGGCTACGCTCGCAACCCAGCAAGTAAGAGTAGGTGGAGGTTTCCGATTCAAAAAGCTGTCTGAAAATCATGTTCGCTCCCAAGAGTGACTAAATATTAGAGTTTCATTATAATCTTATGCTTCTCATGATGGCACTTTCGTTTTCATTTTTTAGCTTAAATCTAGAATCGGCAGTTGGAACTTATCTTTTCCTGTCGCGATAAGTCTTATCGATAGACAAGCAGCGGTCAACTCCCGATTCTAGGTTAAAATCCATCAACCACCCAAAAAGCACAAGATATTTCTAAAAATGTAATAATCAACTGCATAATACCCAGCCTTTATGACAAGTCGAGATTTTTTTATGTCACTATTTTTCTTGTTTTAATGAATCCACAACCAACAGCACACACCCCCGACCCTGCGGAACTATTAAACAGTAGCTGCCGGTGCGCATCTCTTGATCGCAACACTTTGCGAGCCGAGCTTTCCAGACAAGAAAACTACGGCGAACTGTACCGGATGATAGCAGAGGAAAGACCCCATCTTTTTGCGGACGCACCGGTGTTTATCAGCGAGGATTGCTTAAACAGACAGCTGGAAATTATTGCCGCTCTGGAACAAGTCATAGCCATGCCGGGTTATCAACAACAGGTGTTAGCCCAAGCACCGACGATTGCCAAATTCCCAGCCAAGGCACATGGCGTTTTTCTGGGTTATGACTTTCACCTCAGTGCCGACGGCCCAAAATTAATAGAAATCAATACCAATGCCGGCGGCGCTTTAATTAATGCCATCCTGATTCGCGCCCAAAATCCCTGTTGTGAAAGAGCCGGCGAGCAGCAACCCGATAAAATAATACATCAGCAATCCGCACAGGCGGCAGAGCAGTGTTTTATAAAAATGTTTTATCAAGAATGGCAGGCAGAACGCGGCTTAGTGCCTTTAACCAGCATCGCCATTGTCGATGATGACCCGCAAAACCAGTATCTGCTGCCGGAATTTGTATTGTTTAAGCAATTATTTGCACAACAACAGCTAAAAACGGTGATCTGTGATCCGGCAGAACTCAGTTATCGAGACAATGCCTTGTGGCACGGCGATTTAAAAATTGACATGGTTTACAATCGTTTAACAGACTTTGCCCTGGAAGAGGATAAACACAGCAGTTTGCGGGAAGCCTATTTAGCCAATGCCGTGGTGCTGACCCCTCATCCACGTAACTATGCGTTATATGCCGATAAAAGAAACTTGGTACGGTTCGGCGATGCCGATTTTCTGCAGGCTATTGGCGTGGATGCCGCTACCAGAGCTGTTTTACAGCAAGGCGTAGCGCATACCATAAGGGTTGCCGAGCAGGATGCGGTAACCCTTTGGGCCGGCCGAAAACAGTTATTTTTCAAACCTGCCAAAGGTTTCGGCAGCAAAGCGGCCTATCGGGGCGATAAGCTCACCCAACGCGTCTTTAATGAAATCTTACAACATGATTATGTCGCGCAAACCCTGGTGCATCCCAGTGAACGACGCCTGGAAGTTGACCATGAAATGGTCAACTTAAAGCTGGATGTCCGCCATTATGTCTATCAAGGCCAAACGCAATTAATCTGCGCCCGGCTCTATCAGGGGCAAACCACCAATTTTAGAACGCCCGGCGGCGGTTTTGCGCAGGTGGTTGTGGTTTCTTGATTTTGCCGCTGGGAAGTTAGGCTGTTAGCGCGGATAATCAGTCCATTTAATTCATTCTGTACAGGGCCGTAGGCTGGGTAGAGCAACGCGAAACCCAGCATATGCCTTGAAATAACCCGGCTTCTTTGCATTTAGTCAGGAAAACGGGGGATTAGCACATTATCCCTTGCTTGAGTTTTTGACGGCACGGCTAACCGTCGCATAATGAACGTCAAAATAATCCGCAATGATCATGGTCATGCTTGGCCTCTGAGTTTTTGCACCACTTCCAGCGAAAGCCCAGTCATATCGGCAATGGCCTTATTATCCATCACAGACAGCAGATTTCTGGCAATCGCCAGTTTTTCGTCTTGTCGACCTTTTTCCAGCCCAATCTCTATCCCCTTTTCCCGACCAATCTCTATCCCTTTTTCAATTCCCAACTCAATAGAATCGGTCACGATGGATTTTTCATTGCTGATCGCCATCATCACCGCTTGATAGGCGGCCAATTCCGCGTGGGTGAAGGCCGCTTCTTTGCTGATGGTTAATGCTTCCTGGATTGGCGGATAGTCCTGCAATTCAGTGGGGGGTTCAAGTTCGCCTTTAATTTCTTTTAAAAATCTCAGCCACAACGCCCGGACTTTTTTGGCGGTGGTGGTTTCTGCTTTGAACTTGGGTAGTTCAATAAAAACAAACTGCAAGCCTTCTATGGTGCGATGCGTTTTTTCGATATTGACGATTTTGTAATGGTGATACCAGTCATCACTTTGCTCAAAAATGGCGTTGATGATGCCTAGGGCATAAACGGGTTGCAACAGTTTGTATTCTTCACCCGGTTCAAGTTGCATCACAAAAGCTTGACTGGCATTAAACAGCATCCGGTTGAAAAACGAAGGCGTCCAGTACATTTGCATTTCGACAATAAACACCCGACCTTGGCTGTCAGTGCATTTGACATCCACGATACCGCGACGATTTTCCGGTGGCAGGATCGGAATTTGTTCCGGGGGCAGATAGCTGAGTTCGACGATCTGACCGTCATCCGCTAAAGGCAGCAGAGCATTTAAAAAATCCTTCAATAGCAAAGGATGTTCGGCAAAGATTTTCTTGAACACCAGGTCATTCTTAGGATCGAGGTAACGTGCCATAAGCTATTCTAAATGAATATCAATAAGTTGGATTATAGCAAAGATCAGGCGACACCACTTGTTTGTCGAATGATACCATGGCCTATACCCTGGGTTTACGGGCGGGTTCAATAGATTTATTCGTTACCGTAAGGCCACACCAGCCCACAAACTGCTGATCTCGTGACCAAACGCAGCCCCCATTTTTCCAGCCAAGCGGTCAAGCAAATGCTCTTGCGGGGTAAAGTTTATAGTTTCTTCAACACCCAGCACATCACGCGCCACTGTTTCAACACTGCCGAAACCATCCGCCAGGCCTATCTCCACACCCTGCGCACCGGTCCAAACTAGGCCGCTGAACAATTCCGGGGCATTGGCTTCTTTCAAACGATCACCGCGACCTTCACGTACGGCACCGATAAACTGTTGATGCACCTGATTCAACAGAGTCTGCATATGCTTGGCTTCCAACTCTTTGACCGGCGAAAACGGGTCCAACATGGCTTTATGTTCTCCAGCGATCAACAGCCGCCGCTCCACACCAAGTTTATCCATGACGCCGGTAAAACCAAAACCGTTCATTATCACCCCTATCGAACCGATGATACTGGCCTGATTGACAAAAATCTTGTCGCTGGCTGCGGCAATATAATAGCCGCCGGATGCACAAAGATCACCAACCACCGCATAAATCGGCAAGTCAGGATGCAGTTTTTTCAAGCGTCTGATTTCATCGTAGACATAAGCCGACTGCACCGGACTGCCGCCTGGGGAATTGATATTCAGGATGATGCCCTTGGTGTTTTTATCCTTGACCGCATCCTGTAAGCCTTCGATCACTGTTTCGGCGCTAGCTCCTTCGCCCTGGCCAATCACGCCAAGCACGTCAATAATCGCAATATGGGCTTTTTCGCTGTTAATTTCACCTTTGAGTTTGGGATAAATCGCAATACCCAATATCACCAGCAAGTAAGCGAAGGTCAACAATTTAAAAAATATCCCCCAACGCCGGGCAGTTTTTTGCTCCCTAATCGCGGCAAACGCCAATTTTTCGACAAGCTCTCTTTCCCAGCCCGGCTTGGTTTCGCTGTCTGATTTGAGATGATCCTGATTAATTGCCATGCCTTGACCTCTTTAAAAAAATTCCAGTAAATCCGTTGGATAATCCAAACACAATAACGGCTGATATTGCCGTAATGTTTGCGCAGAATGCGCACCGCAGGTGACCCCAATTGCAGCGACACCTGCATTGAGCGCCATCTGCATATCATGCACTGAATCGCCTACCATCAAGGTACGCTGTTTATCTACTTGTAGTTCCGCAATAATTTCATTGATCATCAACGGTGCCGGTTTAGAGGCGGTTTGATCGGAACAACGGGTAGTGCAGAACAAATCGCCTACCCCGGTTGCAGCAATGGCCTGCGCCAATCCGGCAGATTTCTTGCCGGTAGCAACCGCTAAGCGGTAGCCATCCTGTTTAAGTTGCTCCAACATTGGATAAACTCCCGGAAACAAATCGGCACGGCTGATTTCTTTGGCGAAAAACGTTTTGCTATAATCGCTAACCAAACCTTGTCGAGTCGCCGCATCAGCCGTTGGGAACAACTGCTGGATTGCATTCTCGATACTCAGGCCGATAATATCTTTTGCGGCCTGCTGCTCAGGAACCGGACAACCATGCCGGACGGCAGCCTGCTGAATACAATGAACTATCCAGTCGACAGAATCTATCAGGGTACCATCCCAATCAAAAATTATTAAATCAAAGCGGTTTTTCATGCTGCAATAAAATCTCTAAATCCTCAGGTAAAGGCGCGGTAAAACTGAGCGATACACCGCTGACCGGATGGGCAAACTGCAATTGTTCCGCATGGAGGAACAACCTTTTAAAGCCCCGTTTTTTAAATGCTTTATTCACTTCATCTTCGCCGTAACGGTCATCGCCGACAATCGGATGCCCCAGCCAGGCGGCATGAACCCTAATCTGATGGGTACGCCCGGTTTTGGGTGCAGCGTGAACCAAAGTAGCCTCCTGAAACTTCTTCAAGCGGGTAAACAAAGTTTCCGCCGACTTGCCGGCCTGACTAACCATCACCATGCGTTCGCCGCCCTGATTGATATTCTTTAATAGCGGCACATCAACCAGTTGCTGTTTGCGGTTAAACTGCCCGGACAATAGCGCCAAATAAGTTTTTTGTATCCCATCACCGCGAAACAACTCATGTAAGGTCTTTAATACCGACCGCTTTTTCGCAATCAACAAGCAACCGGAGGTTTCCTTATCCAATCTATGCACCAGCTCAAGAAATTTTTGTTGCGGTCTAATCTGCCGCAAGGCCTCTATCACCCCGGAACTAACCCCACTGCCACCATGCACGGCAAAGCCGGCCGGTTTGTTTAAGACGATGAAGCCATCATCTTCGTATAAGATATGGTTCTCTAGGCTGAATCTCAAGCTGGGCTGGACAATAACTTCTGCATTTTTTTCAGCCACCCGCACCGGCGGAATGCGGACAATATCGCCCAATGCCAGCTTATAGCTAACATCAATCCGGCCTTTATTGACCCGAACCTCGCCTTTTCTGACCATACGGTAAATTCGGCTTTTGGGTACGCCCTTCAGAAAACCGATCAAAAAATTGTCGATGCGCTGTTCACTGTTGGCGTCGCTGATTTCCAGCAATTGTACTTGTGGTGTGATGTGATCTGATGTGCTGTTCATGTGATAAATGATAACAATATATCGGCTGGTACGGTTTAAAATTGCTGCTACAGACAAAGATTGTTATATTAGACCAGTCTATCTGTGGATAGACTTAAATAATAAAAATTTATACGCTATGGCCTGGACGCTTAACGCCCTCGCCACCCTAAAGAATTTTTTCGGGTTTTATCACTCAACCCATGATGAGTGACCTGCATCCTAAAGACATAGAGCTCGGTATAACAGATTTCCCCCTAATTCAAGCGCCACTCTCGGCCATGCCGAATATGCTGCTCCAAACTACAACACCCATTGCCGTTTTCAGTCAGTCTGGCCGCTCATAAAATTAAAAAGTTGGGAAGCACCGTCGCCTTAAACCCGCGACAAACAAAACTGTTTCAGCTCTAGGCAGGATACAAAGAACACAAGGAAACAAAATGAAAAGAATGCTTATCAACGCCACGCAACCTGAAGAGTTGCGAGTGGCATTGGTAGATGGTCAAAAACTGTATGATTTTGACATCGAAGTTCCCTCCAAAGAACAAAAAAAATCTAATATTTACAAAGGCATCATCACCAGAGTAGAACCCAGCCTAGAAGCCGCTTTCGTCAATTACGGCGCAGAAAAACACGGTTTTCTGCCGTTCAAAGAAATCACCCCGTTCTACCGCAACGGCGACGGCGAAGAAGGCCGATCCGCAGGCAAAACCAATATTCGTGAAGGCCAGGAAATTGTTGTCCAGATCGAAAAAGAAGAGCGCGGCAACAAAGGCGCCGCCCTGACCACCTATATCAGTCTGGCCGGTACTTATCTGGTGCTGATGCCTAATAACCCCAAAGCAGGCGGCATATCCAGACGCATCGAAGGCGACAATCGCAGTGAATTGCGGGAAACCATGTCAGCGCTGGAAATTCCAGACAGCATGGGCCTGATTATCCGCACAGCCGGTTCAGACAAAAATGTCGAAGAACTGCAATGGGATTTAAACTACTTACTGCAACTATGGGAAGCCATAGATCGCTCCAGCAGCGAACAAGTTGCGCCGTTCCTGATTTTTCAAGAAAGCAATGTCATCATCCGCGCCCTGCGCGACCACTTGCGCGGCGATATAGACGAAATTCTGATCGACCAGGAAGGCGCACATAAACTGGTGCATAACTTTCTCAAGCAGGTAATGCCGCACAACTTGCATAAAGCCAAGCTTTATCAAGACAGCGTACCACTGTTTAGCCGTTACCAGATCGAAACCCAAATCGAAATGGCCTACAAGCGCGAAGTCACTCTGCCTTCCGGCGGTTCCATCGTCATAGATCATACCGAAGCGCTGACTTCAGTAGACATCAACTCCGCACGAGCAACCAAAGGCAGCGATATAGAAGAAACCGCGCTGAACACCAACCTGGAAGCCGCAGACGAAATTGCCAGACAATTACGTCTACGCGACTTGGGCGGTCTATTTGTGATTGATTTTATCGATATGATGTCGAATAAAAATCAGCGTGAAGTGGAAAACCGTTTGCGCGATGCCTTGAAAATTGACCGTGCCCGCATCCAGACCGGTCGAATCTCGCGCTTCGGTTTAATGGAAATGTCCAGACAACGTCTGCGTCCTTCTTTAGGCGATGCCACGCAACTGACCTGCCCACGCTGCAAAGGCCAAGGCACTATTCGGAATGTTGAATCCGTTACCTTAGCGGTATTGCGTCTGATAGAAGAAGAAGCCATGAAAAAAGGCACAGAGCGGGTTATTGCCCACCTGCCTATCGATTGCGCTACCTTTTTACTCAATGAAAAACGCGCCGCGATTCAGGAATTGGAAGTACGCCTGCGGGTCAGCATCGTAGTATTACCCAGCAAACATCTGGATACCCCGGCTTATGAGATAGAACGCATTAAATCGATGGAAGGCCTGGAAGACAAGGCCAGCCATTTACATATCAAAGAAGATGATATTAGTGTGCCGGAATTTGCCAAACAGGCCAGCCTTAAAAGCGAAAAAGCCGCGGTCAAAGAGTTTTTGCCCGATGCGCCCGCCCCAGTACAGAACAAAAAAACCTCAACCAGTTTGATTCAACGCTTCTGGCAACGGCTGATCGGCCACAGCATTGCAACACCTGAAGTACCTGAAAAACCGGCTAAAACCGAAGACAAACCCAATACTGACCGCAACAACAACCGTAAAGAACGGCCGGCAGGTCGAAATGCGCGGCGCAATAACAATAAGCGCCCCGCCAATCCCAACACCAACGCCGTTGTGGAAAATACCAACAGTGCGCCTGTCAACAACCACGAGGAAATAAAACCCATCCTCGACAACGATACTGCTGCTGACAACTCCACTGCCAAAAACGGCGCGCCACAAGAGCGTCCAGCCCGCCGTGGCCGGAATCGCCGCCGCGGACCTAGAAACGGTGGCGAAAAAAGAACTGAATCCACCAATCAGGCTGATGGTGATAACCAAAACCGTGATAGACCAAGCGGAGAAAACAGTGCGCCACGTCAAAATCAGCCACGTCAGCTGGAAAATGAAGCACCACGGCAAACCTCACCGCGTCCAGTTGAGAACGAAGCAGGGCATCAATCCCAGCCGCGTCCAATAGAAAACGAAACGCTGCGTCAAACCCAATCACATCCGGTTGAAAACGAAGCACCTCGTCACACTCAACCACGTCCAGTTGAAAACGAAGCACCGCGTCAAACTCAACCACGTCCAGTTGAGAACGAAGCGCCACATCAAACCCAACCACGGCCGGTAGAAAACGAAACGCCACGTCAAACCCAACCACATTCGGTTGAGAACGAAGCACCACGGCAGTTCCAACCGCGTCCGGTTGAGAATGAAGCACCGCGTCAATTTCAACCGCGTCCGGTAGAAAATGATGCTCCACAGCAGACTCAGCCGCGTCCAGTCGCTAATGAAGCTCCCCGTCAAACCCAGCCGCGCCCTTACGCCAGTGAGTTTGCCGAACGCAACCAGCGTATAGAACCGCAAAACCCCGAACCTAGCCGCCATGAACACAGCGGTTCCAACCCAACATCAAGCTCAGAAGACTAAACAGCCATCAGGCGGGCGCAGATTTTTGTGCCCGCCTGACTTTTGTTTACGATTTGGCTCTAAAATAACGAATTCCACATAGCATCCACTCTGTCAATCACATCCTGCCGCATCACAATGGGTCTGCCCCATTCGCGATTGGTTTCTCCGGGCCATTTGTTGGTCGCATCAAACCCCACTTTAGACCCCAAGCCAGAGACCGGCGAAGCGAAATCCAGATAATCTATCGGCGTATTTTCCAAAATCGTTAAATCACGCGCCGGATCCATGCGCGTGGTAATCGCCCATATGACATCCTGCCAATTGCGCACATCCACATCGTCATCCACCACAATCACAAACTTGGTATACATAAACTGCCGCAAATAAGACCAAGTGCCCAACATCACCCGTTTAGCATGACCGGCATATTGTTTCTTCATGCTGATGACTGCCATCCGGTAGGAACAGCCTTCCGGCGGCAGATAAAAATCGATAATTTCCGGAAATTGCTTTTGCAGTATCGGCACAAATACTTCATTCAGCGCTACACCAAGAATAGCCGGCTCATCAGGCGGCCGACCAGTATAGGTGCTGTGATAAATCGGTACTTGCTGCTGGGTAATGCGTTCAATGGTAAAAACCGGAAATTCATCCACTTCGTTGTAGTAACCGGTGTGATCGCCGTAAGGGCCTTCCGGCGCGGTTTCACCGGGATAAATATAGCCTTCCAGTACAATCTCCGCGCTAGCCGGCACTTGTAGATCGTGCGTTAAACAGCGGGCTACTTCGGTTTTGCTGCCGCGCAATAAACCGGCAAAGGCGTATTCGGATAAAGAATCCGGCACCGGCGTCACCGCCGCCAGTATCGTTGCCGGATCAGCCCCCAAAGCCACAGCGACCGGAAACGGCTTACCCGGATGAGCTGCCTGCCATTCCTTAAAATCCAAAGCGCCGCCGCGATGGGCCAGCCAGCGCATAATCACCTTGTTTTTGCCGATCACCTGCTGGCGATATATCCCCAAATTCTGTCTGTCCTTATGCGGGCCTTTGGTAATCACCAGCGGCCAGGTAATCAAAGGCGCAGCATCTTCCGGCCAGCAGGTCTGGATGGGGTACACACTTAGGTCAACCTCATCACCCACTCGAATCACTTCCTGACAAGGTGGCGAAGTCACCAGTTTGGGCGCCATATTAAGCACTTGCTTGAAGACCGGAAATTTTTCCCAGGCATCTTTCATGCCTTTTGGCGGCTCAGGTTCCTTAAGATAAGCCAACAACTCGCCGATACCGCGCAGCTCGGAAACATCCTGCGCCCCCATGCCCATTGCCACCCGTTTGGGTGTGCCGAACAGATTACCCAACACAGGAATATTGAAGCCTTTAGGGTTTTCAAACAGCAAGGCCGGGCCACCTTGTTTCAAAACTCGATCACAAATCACCGTCATCTCCAACACCGGATCGACTTCGGCTTTAATGCGTTTTAATTCCCCCTGCTTTTCCAGTTGGGCGATGAAGTCTCTTAGGTCTTTGTATTTCATGGTATTAGGCTAGGTAAAGCTGAATGAATGCGGTTTTTGAATGGCTTATCGGCGTGATGGATTTACCGGGCTTAGTATATACGCAAGAACCGTAGGCTGGATTGAATGATAATGAAAACCAGCATCGAAGCTGATTTGTTTGGTAATTCCACGACTAGTAGTCCACCAATCTATTTTTTCTATTTTTGACGGATCGGCTGATCTGATGCCGGGCTACGCGATCTTACGACTCCGACAATCCCGGAATGACGGCTTCGATAATCAGCTGAAGCTTGTGGGTAATCAGGATTTTGTTTATGCCTCTATTACTCCCGCGCCAGAATGACATCTTTCGGATAGCGTGTACTTTTGAAACTGATTGGCTTGATTCCAGCCCAAGCTGCTAAAATTTACGACAGAACCGGTTTCAGCCGATTAATAAGCTTACAGCAATCTAAACACTTCAATGCTATTATCTTTACCCTTGAAACTAATATTTCCCAGCGGCACACAGGAAAAAGCAGAATTTAAATATTGCGCGGTGTCCGCAGAGATCAAAATACGGCAAGGGGCGCTAAAAAAATCAGTTGTCAGCTCCGAATTTTGATAGCTTTCCAATCTTGCCGACGTATTGACCGTATCCCCTTGAATAGAGTACTCCAGCCTATCTTGACTACCCAAGCTGCCGGCCAATAAACAACCGGTATTCAGACCTATGCGCATGGTTACCACCGGCAGATTTCTGGATGACCAGTTCCGGTTTAATTGTATCAATTCGTTTTGAATAGCTAAGGCGCACCTTGCCGCGTGTATCGCGTCTTCAGCAATTAAATTGTCGCTGTTTCGCGGAATCGGAACGCCAAAACCAGCCAAAATCGCATCGCCGATAAAGCGAATCACCACGCCGTTATGCTGACTGATCACTGTGGTAACAGCCTGCAGATACTCATTCAACCAAGTATAAAAAACATCCGGCGGCAAACGCTCGGCAATACTGGTAAAGCCGGCAATATCAGAAAAAAACACCGTGGCGGTCATTCTTTGCGGGGTAATTTTCCCACCACTGAGTATTACATTTCGATGCTGCCAGATTTCGTCGGCAATAGCAGTACTGACATGGCGGGCAAAAAGACTCATTAAAACCTGCCGCTGCCGAAACTCTTGGTTAGCTAACCAGGCCACCGTCAAAGTCGCCGAAAAAAACCAGCCGAGTACGGAGGGGATAAACGGCATCCATCTGCCGGCGTTAAACAACGCAAAAACAGCAGCAGCATTGCCTAACAACCCCAAAAGCAACCACAACACAAATACAGGCAACGGCAATTTACGACTGCCAACCAATACACCAATCAGACAACAAACCCAACCCCATAGCCACTCCAACCATTCGGGAATCGGCCGGACAGACTGCTGTTCATCAAGCGCCGTCCTGATTAATTGATCAATCAGCAAAGCGTGTACTTCAACACCGGCAGTTTTTTGCCCATCAGAGCCCGGTGTTAAAACCGGAATCGAAAAAAAATCTTTGCTACTTTCAGCAATAGAACCTATCAACACTATTTTTTCGGCAATATCCGCCGCAGGTATCCACCCATGCAACGCTTCTTGCAGTGTGTAACGTTGAAATACCGCTGGTGGGTAGCGATAATCCAACAAAATTTGATAGCCTTGGCTATCCATATCACGATAACCGCCATCATTAGCTTGCAAACGCGGCAAGCTCACTTTGCCCAAGCGTAGAGTTTCCGGTTCGTTTGCATCCGCTAAAGCGGTAATACCTATCGGTGCCAAATAATGTAAGACCAGCAGATAAGCAAAACTATAGCAACCCTGAGCATTACCCATATAAATCAACGCCCGGCGTACTCTATTGTCATTATCAATGGGAAAATCCGTGCAACCTGCTTGTTCCAGATACTGCAAATAGGCGGGCGGCGCTATACCAGCCGAATGTTCATCACCATATTTTTGCGCAACGATAATTGCCGGCTGATGATTCAGTAAATTTGCCAGTTGCTTGGTACCGGGCGGCATAGGAATATCCCGGTATAAATCCACACCAATGCCGCGCGGCTGCCCATTCAGCAATATTTGCAACACATCAAACAGCACACTATCCGGTAAGGAACTACGCTGCAATTGTATCAAATCCTCGTCGCTGATTGTAATCAGGGTGACTGGCGGCGCATGGGCTGCTACGGGTCTGGCTGTTAACATTTGCTCATAGACCCAGAATTCTAGATTCTGAAAAGCCCCGCCCCAAAAAATCAGCGGTAAAACCATGAGCCAAGCGACGATGGACAACGTAACGGTTTTGCAGCCCATCGATAAGCTCATCGCGCTAAGTTACAACACATACTTGGAAATCGATGATAATTCATTGGGTTTAAGCAAAATCAGTTGTTGCTGTTGCAGACGAATTAGACCGTCCGCTTGCCATTGACTAAAAACCCGGTTGACGGTTTCTCGTGAAGTACCAATTAAATTAGCGATTTTTTGCTGCGACAAACTCAGTCGCACGATACTGCCTGGCGTGACGCGGCCCTGGTCGGTGCCGGCCAGTTTCAAGATTAACTTAGCCAATCGTACCGGCACCGGCAACAAGCCCAGATTTTCCAACATATAACTGGTATTTCTGAGTTTCTCGCAAAACACCATTAACAGCTGAATGGCTATATCTGAATTGGCTCTTAAAAAAGGAATAAATACCTCGCGTTTAATAGACAACAAACAACAAGACCCAACCGCCGTGGCATTTGCCGAACGGCATTTGCCATCCAATAAGGCAATTTCACCCAATATGCCACCGGACTCAATATAGTTAAGCGTAATTTCTTTGCCTTCTTCAGAGATAGCACTAATCAGCACCCGGCCTTCCAGGATTATCATCATACTGCTGCCTTCTTCACCGGCTAGAAAAATGCTTTGCCCATCCGCAAAATGACGTTCCACGGTAATTTTTAATAGACTATCAATTTCCGCCGGCAATAACTGCCGGAACAAAAAATGTTGCGCAAGCATCTGACGTTTATCAAAAAATAAAGTGTCTTTCATGGCAGTTAATCATCTATGCCTGTGAATATAATTTTTGTCACTATTCAGTGTAAATAAACTGCATAAGATACGCCACCATCAGCTTGGCACATCCATCGCGAAAGCATGTACTTCAGTCGGTTGTGCACATCCTATAACACTTCCACATGACGCACATCCTATTGCATGAGTATATTATCTTTTGCGCTGAAAAGTAACAGATAAATGATACCGGCAGCCTCTCTAAATTAAACAACGTTTCTTAAAAATAAATTTGCTGACTCGCTTTTACAGGCAATATAATCAAACGCAAAAGCTCGTTCAATTAATATTTTAATAAATACTGATATTATGCGCTGTCTTAGTTTATTTAACCCAACACTTGCAATCTGGATAGCCTATCTATTGTTAAATACATCTGCTTTTGCCCAGCCGGTGGGTAACTCATCCAGTCAAGCCCGATCACTAGGCAACGATCTGCAGGAACGCCAGAATACCGACCAGCTCTGGCCTGACGATAATAATCCCTCCCCTGCATTCACGCTACCCAAACTCCCCGCCCCTAACGCTGACAATCCCATTTCACAACGACTCAAGTTTTATTGTCAAACTATCCGCTTAACCGGAAACACAGTGTTTCCTAGCACCGAATTAGAAAAAATAACCTTGCCTTATAGTCATAGAGAATTATCTAATCAGGAATTACAACAACTACGCTATCAGCTGACCCGCTATTATGTGGATCACGGTTACATAAACTCAGGCGCGGTGATTCCCGATCAAACTTTAAAAGACAGCATCCTTGAAATCCAACTCATTGAAGGCAAACTCGATCAAATTCAAATTCACGGTATTGAGCATTTTAACCGGGAGGCGATTCAAGAGCGCATCGCATTAGCCGCCGACAACCCGCTGCAGGTTAACCGCCTGCAAGACAACTTACAACTACTGCTGGAAAATCCATTAATAGAACGGATTAATGCCGAATTACTGCCCGGCGCACAACCGGGATCGGCAATACTGAAAACTTTACTCAAAGAGAAAAACCCTTATCAGTTCGGCATGATTTTTGATAACCAGATTGCCCCCAGTTTAGGCGGCTATCAAGGTACGTCTTATGCCGGTTACCGCAATCTGACCGGCCTGGGCGATGCCTTTACAGCGCAAGGCCGTTTCGCCCCCGGCATGACCGGCGTAGGTATTGACTATTGGTTGCCGTTAAACCGCTACGACACCACATTTCATACTTGGTACTCGCATTACGACTCCAATATAGTTGAACAACCTTTTAACCAAATTGATGTCACCAGCAATAGCCAAGCCTATGGCATTAACTTAACCCAACCGCTGATTCACCACCCCGGTTTAAAACTGTCCGGCACCCTCACCCTGGAACATCGCCAGAGTTTGACATCACTATTGGGCCAACCGTTTTCATTTTCGCCCGGCGTACAAAACGGCAAAAGCAGCGTCACGGTGTTACGCATTGGTCAGGAATGGCTGCAACGCAGCACGGAACAGGTGTTCGCCGCCCGTTCGGTTTTCAATGTTGGCCTGGATGCGCTGGACGCCACCATCAACACTGCGGCGCCGGATGGCCGTTTCTTTTCCTGGCTGGGACAATTGCAATGGGGACAACGGCTGCGCGCAGGGCAATTGATTTGGCGCGGCGATATGCAATTGGCCAACGACGGGCTACTGCCTTTAGAAAAATTCCAGATCGGCGGCGCTAACAGCGTACGCGGCTACCGGGAAAACCAGATCGTCCGCGACAGTGGTTTTTCCACCAGCCTGGAATATCGGTACCCCATTTTTAGCGATTTTTTTGGGCAGGAGAAGTTTTTCATCGCCCCTTTCGCCGATCTGGGCCGGGCTTGGAATGTCGGCAACTATAGCACCACTACCAGCCTAACCGGCAGTGGCAATATGCTGGCTAGTACGGGGTTCGGCTTTATTTGGGAACCAACCCGGAAAATTCACACCCATTTATACTGGGGGCAGACCTTGATTGCCGTGAATAACCCGCACCAAGACCCGCAGGATTATGGTTTTCACTTCAAGCTGGCTGGGCAGTTTTTGTAATTAGGGGGCAACCGACATGAGATTCATCAGCTTATCGGCAACACTAAGCGCTTTGCTTACCCTTAGCTTGCCCGGCACCGCGCAAGTCACGTTGGATGGCAGCATGGGTCACGCCGGGCCAATTCTACCGTTAAATAATAGCGTTTATGAGATTTTTGCCAATGATGGACAAATTCGTGGTCACAATTTATTTGAAAGTTTTGGTTTATTTAATATAGATGCCGGACAAGCGGCGATTTTTTTTGGACCGGCCAATCCCGGCAGCATAGATAATCTAATTATCAGAGTCACTGGCGGTCAATCAATTATAGACGGCGTATTAACCAGCACAATGCCCTTGGCTAATGTTTGGCTGATTGATCCAAATGGTCTGGTGTTTGGTTCGCATGCCGCGATCAATACCGCTGGCTCACTGTATGTCAGCACAGCAGACTATCTTAAATTTACTGATGGAACCCTTCTGGAAACCCATTTTAACAGCCACCCGTTGTTAACTGCCGCAACACCGGAAGCTTTTGGTTTTTTAGGCACCAATTCGCCGGCAACCATTGATTTTAAGGGTACTGCAATGGCGACGGGAATTGGAAAAACCTTTGCGGCGGTAGCCGGAGATATCAATATAAACGCAGGCAATTATGACGCCAATACCATTCATGGCACGTATCTGCAAGCCTCTTCCGGCAACATAGACTTAGCCAGTATGGCAGGCAATGGCGAGGTTGGCATTAGCAATAACAATTTGCAGATTGACAAGTCCGCCAGCTTGGGTACGATTACTATTAACCAGCAAAGCACATTAGATATCAGTGGCAGCGGTGGAGGAAACATAGTCATCCGCACCGGTAATTTAACAGTCGATAACGCAAATCTTAATTCAAACACCAGCGGAAACACTAATGGTGCCGCTATTGATATACAAGTACAGCAAAAGCTTAATGTCATCAATAACAGTACCATCAGCGATGCCGTCACCCAAGCCAATAGTACAGCCAATTTAGGCGTAATAGCCATTTCGGCCAAGGATGCCACAATTGAAAGCAGCAAAATTATCGACCAAACCTTGGGGCAAGGCAATGCTGGTGATATTAATTTAACAGTCGGAAATCTGCTGCTGGATCAGTATTCCTCGCTGCAAAGCGTTAATTATTCATTAGATAACAAGGGCAATGTCATTGGCTCCGGCAACGGCTCATCCGGCACGGTTAGTGTTGTGGCCACAGATACTATCAACGTTAACAACGACAGCTATATCTCTACCGGCACAGCCAGCTCAGGCAACGCGGGTGAAATCAGCTTGAAGGCCGATCAGGTGCAGGTAGCCAATACCAGCTTTCTAGGCAGTTCATCGTTTAGTGAAACCCAAGGTTCTGCAGGCCAACTTAATATCCAAGCCAATACCCTGTCTATCAGCGAAGCCGGTGCAGCCTTTGTCGAAAATATCAATGGTCAAGGCGGCTTAATTAACATCAGCGTACAACATCTTGATCTTGCCGCCGGCGGCATCATCTCGACCAGCACTTACGGTAGCGGCACCGGGGGCAATATTACCATCAAGCCTGCGCAGGATGTCGATATCAACGGTATTTCCAACAATATCCAATTTCAGTTGCCGGACGGCCGCTGGGTATCGGGCCAGGCATCCGGCATTTATTTAAATACTGTGGACAGCGGCAACGGCGGCACTTTGCAAATGCAAACCCAACAGTTACAAGTGACAGACGGCGGCTTAATCAGCGCAATCGCCGCATTTGGTAGCACGGCTACCGCTAAAGCCGGCGACCTTAACATTAATACCGGCTCGGCAGTCATCAGTGGCGGCGGCTTGATTTCTACCGCTACCTCGGGGGTGGGTTCTGCGGGAAATATTAACTTAACAGCAACCGGCCCTATCAGCATATCAGGGCAATTTGACCCTAATCAGCACCTAGGGGTCACTAATCCACGCATCAGCGATAATAGCGGCATTAACAGCAGCGGCAGTTTTAAACTGGATAACCGAACCGCTACCTTGGGAGCGGCCGGTTCAATTACCGTTAATGCCGATAATTTAAGCCTAAGCAACGGCGCCGAAATCAGCGTTGCCAATCCAGGCTTAGGCAGCAATAGCCTTGGCGGCAGCATTACGCTTAATGCCGGCAACAGTTTTTACAGCCAGAATGCCGACATCAGCGCCCAAACCGCCAGCGCGGTCGGTGGTGACATCATCCTGAACGCCGGCAATACCGCCCATTTAATTAACAGCAGTATCAGCACCTCGGTAGCCGGCGGCAAAGGTTCCGGCGGCAATATTGATATTAACCACCCGGAATTTGTAATTCTGGATAACAGCCAAATCACCGCCCAGGCCCAACAAGGTGCCGGCGGTAATATTCATATCGGCACCGGTGAATTTATTCCATCCGCCACCAGCCTGGTTTCCGCCTCGTCCGCCTATGGCGTGAATGGCACAGTCATCATCACCTCACCCGATACCAATATTTTAGGCAAAACCACCGTACTGACCGCCAATTTTCTGGATACCGCCGCGCTGTTCAAGCAGCCCTGCGAAACCCGCTATGCAGATGGCTTTAGTAGTTTGGCGTTGCGGTTGAATAACACTCTACCGCCCGCCCCTGGTGAGACCTTGTACCAGCTGAGTTATCATCAGCCAGTTAGCGTCATATCAACGGATTTTTGTTTTAAAAACCATGATGAGTAAACCCATACCTAAAAAATACTAGCAGCTGTGAGCTAGCTCACAGCTTAAACCATTTAAGTTGTGCTTTAATCGAACCAAGCCGTCCTGCACACCCAAGATGTGCAAGTGCTATAACAGTTTTTAAGGCAACATCTTTGTAAAGCGACTTAATTTGATATTTGCAGTATTTACCTAACCCTAAAAGGAGTACATCGCATGACAGATTATTATGTATATTCAGGCCAATATATAAATGATTATACTTTTCGCACTGAAAAAGTAATTATACTAGCGGCTCGTTAAGCTATCTTGATATTAATATTTAAAGGTATATCACATGACTTACTTGCCTAGCATCGTTATTAAAAATCAGTTTATCACTAAACAACCACCGGCTTAAGCCGGTGGGTTTAAGTTACGGACTGAAAGTCCGGATACGCGTCGGCTAAACGACGCGTCTAATCTGGCTCCATCTTAAAGTTATCGTTGAGATTGGGCTCAAAATGATGCTCCAAATATTGCCTGATCATTTCATCTGTCATTTGGCCTACTGTAGCGCAAAAATAGCCTCGCGCCCAAAAATGCTGCCCCCAATATCGCTTTTTTAAATGCGGAAACTCTTCAAACAGATAATTTGCTGTTCGCCCTTTAATCCGTCTCATAATTTCGCTCGGCACCATCGTAGGTGGCGCACTTACCAATATATGCACATAGTCTTTACTTACCACGCCTTTAATGATTCGAATCTCGAAGGATTCACACGTCTGCCGCACCAATTCGCGTACTCTTTCGGCAACATCGCCTTTCAATACATGATAACGATACTTTGTTACCCATACAAAATGATACTCTATCTGAAATACCGTATGGCTCCCATATCTGTAGTCCATAGATCACCTCCACAGCCTACATTATCACAGCTAAAGCTCACCGGCTAAAGCCGGTGGTTTGAACCTTGTGATCGACAATCAAAAAACAGATGTGTGAGCTACATCACTGCAGGCAAGCCTCCATCTAAGGTTAAATAAAGCCACCTTAATAGGCAATACTTTATTTAACTATAGGAGCAAGAAAATGAAAACACTAAAAAGTTTGTTGGCTGCCGGTGCATTATTGTTTGGTTCCATGAGCGGTTATGCCGCTACAAATACTGCACATGAATGCTTTATCTATTATGTAACACTGTCCGGTACCGTAACCGGGTCGGTTAGTTTGGGACAAAGCCAGTATCCGTTTGCCCTGAATGAATTACTGGTGATTATTTCCCCTGGTGTTAACGGAAATCCCTATGATCTGCTGGTCAGTACCCCCAGCGAAAATTTAAACGCCATGGGAACTCAACCGGGAAATATCTTATTAATGTCTAATTCTGTTACTGCTGCAAATGCCGGTGTTGCCGGGTTAAGACAAAATCTTGCCAGCGTTACTACAAAAGGCAATGCGATTACATTTAATTTTCACACGGATACTTATCCCGCCTCCAACACTGTTGTGACCAATCAAGGCTACGACGCCACTGGCGTAGGCACTTTAATGAATACCATACCGCTTGACGGATTTTTAAGCAATCTTCCTGGCATCATGCAAAATTACAGCCTATCAAACACTTATCTTGATCCGGTTAGCGCTGTCGCAGTGGTGGACTTTCCCAGCAATAGCAACGCAAATATTGCAGGTTATATCTACGCACCCAATGCTAAAGACAATACCGGCGGCAGTAATTTGACCGGCACCTATTATTCAACCATTAACGGTAAATTGATTTCAACCAGCAAATGTTTATAATAATTCGTAGTTGTTTCAAAACCAGGCTTAATTAAGCCGTTATTGATTGTAACCCTCCGGCAATACGGGGGGTTACTAAAAAGCTTTACCGTAACTATTCAGCGCAAAGCGCGTCCTGGGCGCGCCAAGCCCTAGATTAGACCTTAGCCATGCGGTAACTGGCTGAGAAATATGATAACTCTCCACTCCAAACGAGCGAGCCACAATGCCAATCAAACATAACAATTTGCCGGCAAAAACCATAGGCTATTTAATCATCATATTCCTGCCTGAATTGGGTATCTGCGTTACAGAGACGCCAGAAAGCCCAACCCAACAACCACCGGCTATTGAATATACGCATACCGAAACAAATACTTGGTCAGGCAATATGCAAACCGGCCTACAATATTATCAAATCGGTCAATTTGAATTAGCTAAACAGCAATTTACCGAAATTTGCCGGCAAGCCCGTGCTGCTGAGAATCATAACGCTTTAGCGGCTGCCCTAAGCAATTTGGGCAATGCCGAAGCAGCGCTGGAACAATTTGCTGCAGCCGCACAAGACTATCAAAGCAGCGCTACCCAAGCAAGAGCCAACGGCCAACCCAGCCTTGCGGTAAAAGCCTACAGCAACGCGGCGATTATCCAAATTTTGCAAGGAAATCTGGAAAGCGCTTACACGGCCATCGGCTCTGCTGATGCCCAGTTGCAAATCTTGCCAGATAATCCTGAAAAAGCCGAATTAGCATTAGGCCTGGGTCACCTGTTACAAATTATCGGCCAGCAAAAAACTGGGGATGAAACAGTTGTCAAATTAGCCTACCAAAACTTAAACAGCGGCATTAAACTTGCCGAAGACTTGAAACAGGATAGCTTGCGCAGCTATGGCTACGGTTATCTGGGGGCTTTATATCTACACCAAAACCGTTTCCCTGAAGCCATGGCGCTAACTGGACAAGCAGAATTTTTAGCTCAACAACTTAGCCGCCCTGACTTACTGTATCGCTGGCAATGGCAAACCGCGCGAATTTTTCGTAGGCAAAACGCCACAGCAGCTGCCATCGGCGCTTATCAGGCGGCAATCGCCACCTTGCAACCGATACGTAGCAGCTTACATTTAACCACTCTCAACAATCGTCTAGGCGATAGCATAGACACGCTTTACCTAGAAACAGCCGATACTTTACTCCGCGAACAAGCATTGCCGGAAGCGGAATTATTGGCCGCCAGGGATATGATTGAACATGGCAAAATAGAAGAACTGGAAAACTATTACCATGACGATTGTGTCACCAGCTGGTTAAACAAAGCGGCCGGGATAGACCGGCTGGCCAACCATACTGCAGCCTTGTATCCGATGATGTTTACCGACCGCCTGGAACTGCTGCTGAGTTTGCCTGGCGGCTTGCAGCGCTATACCGTGTACCGCCGACAGGCAGATGTGCGCAATTTGGTGGAGCAATTACGTGTAAGCCTGGAAAACCGTAGCTCACTGGAGTTTTTACCTTATGCTCAAGCCCTTTACCAGCTGTTAATTCAGCCGATTCAGGCCGATTTGCAAAAGGCTGAAATTGACACACTGGTATTTGTGCCGGACGCCAGCTTTCGCACTATTCCATTAGCGGCGCTACATAATGGCCAGCACTTTTTGATTAGCGATTATGCCATTGCCACCAGCCCTGGTTTAACCTTAACCGAACCGCAAGCGATTCAAGCTGAAAACAGCAAAGTTTTGCTTGCCGGCTTAAGCGAGGCTAGCCAGGGGTTTAAAGCATTACCGCAGGTTAAAGCAGAAATACAGACGATTGCCGAGCAATTTCCAGCTACCATTTTGGCCGATCAAGCATTTAAAGTGGCAACGGTGAAACAGCAATTACAGGAAAATCCTTATCAAATCGTCCATATTGCCTCACATGGTCAATTTGACCGAAATCTGAATAATACGTTTGTATTGGCTGCAGATGGTAAAATCAGCTTTGATACTTTGGGAAAAATGCTGGGCGTCAGCCGTTTTAGGCGCGAACCGGTGGAGTTGCTGACGCTCAGCGCTTGCCAGACCGCCGCCGGTGACGAGCAAGCCGCACTGGGCCTAGCAGGCCTTGCCATGAAAGCCGGTGTGCGTAGCGCCTTGGCCAGTCTCTGGTATGTTAACGACAATGCGTCAGCGACAATAATGGCTGCATTTTACCAGCAGCTTAAAAACTCCAGCGATTCAAAAGCCAAATCTTTGCAAAAAGCACAATTAGCATTGTTAAACAATGAACGCTATGAACATCCCGCTTATTGGGCGCCGTTTTTGATCATTGGTAATTGGCTTTAAACTGTATAGGATGTGCCGACGCAGGAGGCGCATCAATCGCGGAAGATGCGCTTCACCGTGTTCGGCACATCTTATAACACATTGCTTTAAAATTAAAGTTCACACTAAATAGTTAAGAATTCGGCAGCTATTGGCCTAAATTTAAGAAGTTAGACCACCTTAGCTGCTCCGCCCTTAAACTGGCCACTTGTTAGTTGGCACATCCTAGCTTTTTTTTGGGGAAAATGAAATGATGTGTATTCAAAATAAAGTATTGAGCTTGGCGATATTAGCCGTATTGGCTTTTAAGGTATCCGGTGCGGAACAATCTATATCCGGTTCAGCAGTAGACAGCGCCGGACAATTAATTTTTAAGCCTCAAAACGTCGGCGCGCCCAAAGTGCGGATTGGTGGCGGCAGCCGCGGCCCGGAGCAAGCCGATGTGGAATTATCGGTATTAGCACCGGAAGAAATAGGTTACACGGTAAGTGATCAGCCGGTGTTGTACTGGTATATTTCAAGACCAGTTACGCAGCCGATTGAAATTACCGTTAGCGATAAGCTGACCACGCTGTTAAAAACCACCATCAACGGAGTTAGCCAAGCAGGTATCCAAACCTTAAATTTGGCAGACCACCAAACGCATTTAATCCCGAACGTCAAATACAAATGGTCAGTTGCTATTGTTAATAATCCAAAACAACGCTCAACCGATACCTTTGCCGCCGCCGGTATTATCTTGGTACCGGAAACAGCAGTATTAAAAAACCAGCTGCTTGCCGTCGATACCAAACAACAGGTGCGAATTTATGCCGAAGCAGGTATTTGGTATAACGCACTGGCTACGATACAGACCCTGCTGGAAAAGACCCCGAATGATGACGTTACCATGATGAGAGCCGCCCTGCTGCAACAGGTTGAGCTCAGCATTTTGCCCTAGCCTGTTTCCAGACGGCGGGTAACAGCACCTAGTCTGTCGAACACTGTTCGATTTCGCGTTTGAATTCGTTATGATCAAAAATCACACTATCCCAAACGCAAACACAAACGCAAAAATTGTCCACAGCGTGATTTTGGTTTTCAACGGCGTGTTTTGCCAAGCAGTGCTTAAAGCCTGCCGCTACGCAAGTATCTATAGCAGCGGAGCTTAATTAGTGCCAGAAAGAAAAAGCCGACAATTATTATCCAAGTATTTATATATTTTATTTATGCCTATATAATGCTCACCATGAAAGAAGCAATTTTTTTAGGGAGTAGCAGATATGATCTCCGTAATTTTTCTGCTGAGGCGTGTCGGGAGGCTGGTTTTCAATTGTCTAGGATTCAGGCAGGTCTTGACCCTTCTGATTGGAAGCCAATGCCAAGCATTGGCGTTGGTGTACGAGAAATCAGGATTAGAGTCAGCGGCGCTTTCCGAGTGATTTATCTTGCGTCTCGCCCCGAAGCGGTCTATGTATTGCATTGTTTTCAAAAGAAAACCCAGCAGACTTCGCAGCAAGATATTGAGCTGGCACGGCAGCGCTTTAAACAAATTGGAGAATAATCATGAACGATATTGTTAAAGCAGATGAGAATATTTTTTTGGCGCTGGGCTTTCCACCTTATGAAGCAGAAATTTTACAGATGCGCGCTGACTTAATGAATCGATTGGCGCTATGGATTCGCGATAGCGGTATGACCCAAACTGAAGCGGCAGAAAAACTGGGTGTTACCCAAGCGCGAGTGTCTGATTTGGTTCGCGGACATTGGAAAAAATTCAGCCTGGACATGCTTTTAACATTGGCGGCCAAAGCAGGGCTACGATTTAAAATTGAGCTGGATTGGGCCGCTTAAATTCAAAGCTATTCTACGGCATAAATCAAAAGGGCCAGACTCGATTGATATTATTCAAATGCCCAATTGCTTCCTAATAAGTTGACAAAGAGTATCTTTAATTTCAGAATGCCTTGGAACCGGAGTTTGTCTACCATTTGCTTGATTAGCATAAATATCATGCTTATTACCGTGACGCTTAAGGTAACATCCGGCTTCCATTAACTCCCTGATGAAGTTGCTCCGCTTCACGCTACTTCGAGAAAAACTTCTTTTGTCTGACAAACAAAATGATTAGTTCGCGACTCTTCTGCCATCAGCAGTTTATAAGCGTCTTCAATATTCTCTTCCAATTCTTCTAGTGTTTCACCTTGGCTAAATACGCCAGGAACCTCCTTAAGCCTTCCAACATACCAACCATCATCTTGCCAATATTCGAGATTAAATGCATGTTTCATATTTATACCTATTCGTTATCGTAACAGTTTTGATTGCCGGAGTTAATGTTCTCAGCTCGCATTACCGCGCGTTCCAACATGTCCTTGCTTAATAACTAAGACGTCATATCTTTAGTTTCGCCCCCAAGAATTACACTATCCCAAACACCAATGCAAACACAAAAGCAAAAATTGTCCACAGCGTGATTTTAGTTTTCAACGGCGTGTTCCGCCAGGCAGTGCTTAAAGCCTGCCGCGCCGCCTGTTGCCGGTCATCCGCTGCCCAGATAGCTTTTAATTGCCCTTTAAACGTGTTTTTCTCCAGCCTTTGCTGCTCTGCAAACAGCAATTCATCCAGCTGAGAATAAAACACGTCGCACGCTGGGCATTTAAACTCCTCACCGATACGGGCTTTGCCACACTGCGGACAATTTTTCATGCTTGCCTCCTGTTAAACAGTAATGCCGTTATGTCTGAGCAAGGCATCAATATTTGGCTCTCTGCCACGGAAGTTTTTAAACAACGTCATGGCATCGCTGCTGCCGCCTTGCTCTAAAATATTATGCAAAAAAGATAATCCGGTAGCGCGGTCAAAAATGCCGTTTTCTTCAAATAAGGAAAATGCATCGCTGGACAGCACTTCCGCCCATTTATAGCTGTAATAGCCTGCCGCATAGCCACCGGCAAAAATATGCGAAAAGCCGTGCGCAAACCGATTAAAGGCCGGCACTTGCACCACCGCGACTTGCTCGCGGATCTGTTGCAGGATGGGGTAAATCCTGCCGCCTTTGTCGGGATCGTAATCTTGGTGTATTTTAAAATCAAACAAACTAAACTCCAGTTGCCGCACCATTTGCATGCCGGCCTGAAAGTTTTTCGCTGCCAACATCTTTTGAAATAAGGCATCCGGCAACGGCTCGCCGGTTTGATAATGTCCAGAAATCAAGGCTAGCGCTTCTTTTTCCCAGCCCCAGTTTTCCATGAACTGACTCGGTAACTCTACCGCATCCCATTCCACGCCGCTGATACCGGAAACGCCTAGATAATCAATCTGAGTCAGCAAATGATGCAGACCATGACCGAATTCATGAAACAGCGTTTGCACTTCGTCATGGGTCAATAGCGCAGGATCATTACCGGTGGGCGGGGTAAAATTGCAAACCAGATAGGCCACCGGAATTTGCACGCCATCGGCCGTTTTTTTACGGCAGACACAATCGTCCATCCAGGCGCCACCGCGTTTTTTGCTGCGAGCATATAAATCAAAATAAAACTGGCCGCGCAATTGGCCATCCAGATCAAAAATTTGATAAAAACTAACATCAGGATGCCAGGTATCAAAATCGGTAATCGCACTGATTTGTAAGCCATACAGTTTTTCGACAATATCAAATAAGCCAGGCAATACTTTATTGACCGGAAAATAAGCTTTAACCTCTTCTTGTGACAATTGATAAAAATGTTGGCGCATTTTCTCGGAATAGTAACCAATATCCCAAGCTTGTAAATCGTGCAAGCCATGTTCAGCCGCGGCAAATTCTTTTAATTCCGACAAATCGCGACGTGCCTGCCGCCAGGATTTATCGGCCAAATCCTCCAAAAACCCTACCACCTGCGCGGTGCTGGTCGCCATTTTGGCTGCCAATGAATATTCGGCATAGTTATTAAAGCCCAGTAGTTGCGCCTTTTCATGACGTAATGCCAAAATCTGTTCCATAATCGCGGAGTTATCCCAAGTACCGGCATTTGGGCCTTGATCGGATGCGCGGGTGCAAAAGGCTTGGTAATGTTCGTGGCGCAGTTCGCGATTATCGGCATAAGTCATCACCGCTACATAGGAAGGAAATTGCAGATTGATCAACCAGCCATCCAGCCCTTCGGCTTGCGCCGCTTGTTTGGCCTGCGCCAATGCAGACTCCGGTAGCCCCACCAAGTCTTCTACATCGCGGAGGTGTTTTTGCCAGGCATTGGTAGCATCCAGCAGATTTTCCTCAAACTGGCTGCCCAGCTTAGACTGCTGTTGGCTAATTTCCTTATAGCGGGCTTGCTGCTCCGCCGGTAGATCAACGCCGGACAAATGAAAATCACGTAACGCGTTATTGATGATTTTTTGTTGCGCCCTATCCAGCTTGGCAAAATCCGGGCTATCTTTAATCGCGTGATAGGCTTCGTACAATGCCCGATTCTGCCCCACTTCTGTAGAGTATTCACTCAGCTTAGGCAGACAAGCGTTATAAGCATCGCGCCAGGCATCGTTGTTCACCACGGCGTTCATATGGCTGACCGGCGACCAAGCCTTGTTGAGGCGATCTTCCGCAACATCTATCAGCGCGATCAGATTTTGCCAATGGTAAGGGCCGCCGCTTTGTAAATGTTGGGCGATGGTGTGCCGGGCTTCGTTTAATAACTGTTCAATAGCCGGCAGCACATGCTCTGCACGGATTTTAGAAAATTGCGGTAACAGGGTGTTTTCTAACAAAGGATTGGTCATGGCGATTAAATGGTAGAGTAAAAAGAGTCAGTTTATTTGAAGATACCATGCGTTCAACAGTGTCGCCGGCTTATTGCCGCTCGCTATTTAACAGCGCAATCACCTGAGCAGTTTGCGGACGCACATCACGCCACAGCCAAAACGCCTCCGCGGCTTGTTCGACCAGCATCCCCAAGCCATCCAGGCTGTTAACGGCATGATTTTCCTGCCCCCATTTGACAAAAGCCGTCGGCTGATTAGCGTAGGCCAAATCATAACAACTGCCGTGCTGAGCCAACAATTGTTCGGGCAAAGGCGGCAGTTCCGCGCTCAGGCTGGCGGAAGTAGCGTTGAGTATCAGATCAAATTGTTGATTAACAAGTTCCGCATAGCCACAACTTGCCACGTTCGCCAAATCGGCAAATTCCAAGGCAATTTGTTCGGCTTTGCTGACAGTGCGGTTGGCAATGACTATTTGCTGCGGCTTACAGGCCAGCAAAAGCGCAAGAATGCCGCGGGTAGCACCACCTGCCCCCAGAATTAAAATCCGGCTGCCTTGCAATTTAATTTTATGATTTTGCTGCAAATCCGTCACCAAACCCACACCGTCGGTATTGTCACCCAATATGCTGCCGTCATCCTGTCGTTTTAGGGTATTGACCGCCTTGGCACGGCGCGCCCGCTCGGTTAATTGGTCAGCAAAGTCAAAAGCCAGCTCCTTAAGCGGCACAGTGCAATTTAAGCCTTTACCGCCGACAGCAAAAAAGGCTCGGCTGGCGGAGACAAACTCTGCCGCCGGCACATCCTGGGCTTTATAAGCCAAAGCCTGCCCGGTTTCGGCGGCAAACAATTGGTGTATTCGTGGGGATTTACTATGGCTAATCGGGTGGCCAAACACCGCGTATTGATCGAGACTTGTCATGTTTAAATACTAGTGCTGTTGCAACCACTGCGCCGCCGCTTTGGCGTAATAAGTCAAAATAGCATCGCAGCCGGCGCGTTTAAACGCCAACAAAGACTCCAACACTACTTGTTTTTCATCCAGCCAACCGTTTAGCGCCGCCGCCTTCAGCATCGCATACTCACCGCTGACTTGGTAGGCCAAGGTCGGCACACCAAAGGTATCTTTCGCGCGGCGGATGATGTCCAGATACGGCATGCCGGGTTTTACCATGATCATATCGGCACCTTCTTGAAGATCCAGCGCGATTTCCCGCAAGGCTTCATCGGAATTGGCCGGGTCCATCTGATAACTGTATTTATTACCCCCCGCCAGATTGCCTGCCGAGCCGACCGCATCGCGGAAAGGGCCGTAAAAACTGGAGGCATATTTTGCGGAATAGGCTAATATCCGGGTATTGCTATATTGATTGGCTTCCAATAAGGTTCTAATTGCCGCTATCCGGCCATCCATCATGTCGGAAGGAGCGACAATATCCGCACCGGCCTCGGCATGAGACAAGGCCTGTTTGCTTAACACCGCCACGGTTTCATCGTTCATTACGTAACCTTGGGCATTCAGCAAACCATCTTGGCCATGCACGGTAAACGGATCAAGCGCCACATCGGTAATCACCCCCAATTCAGGGAAAGCGGCTTTTAAAGCCCTGACACAACGCTGTGCCAAACCATCCGGGTTGTAAGCTTCCTCCGCGCCCAATGATTTCAACTCAGGATGGACGACCGGAAACAGCGCAATGGCGGGAACACCCAGTTTCAACAGCGCTTCGGCTTCTTTTAAGATTAAATCAATCGATAATCGGTTGACATCCGGCATAGAAGCCACGCTTTCCTGCTTATTAACGCCTTCTATCACAAACAGCGGACAAATTAAATCGTCAGTACTCAGGCGATGCTCACGCATCAAACGCCTGGAAAAATCCTGATAGCGCATGCGGCGCAGACGGGATGCCGGAAAGGATTCATTTGCTAATGTCATAAGTATGTATTGATTAAAGTATTTGCCGATGTTCAAATTCGGTTGTCATGAGTAAAATCCAGGCCAACGCCAATGAAATTTTCATCCGGCTATTCTACCCGCAAAATTAATCAGCGTTGACTGATTTGGGCATTGAAATCAACGGCGGCGAAATGCACAGCGCCGGTTCTACGCCTGCCTTACGGCCCCTTGAATGGCGGTTTTGCAGAACCTTATTATCTATCAATCATTTACTTTCCATTTTCACGCCTGCTAATCTTTGCTAGAATCCGCGCCGGAGCCTTCATTATTATTATAAAAACCCTATAAATCCTCATGAATAAAAAGAAAATTATCCTGTTTATCATCTGTCTGGCCGGTCTGCTTGCTTTACAGTTTAAATATGTTTTACCTTGGATGTACGACATTGCCGGATCGGATCTGTTTCTGGTGCAAAGCAAAGACAATGCCAGCCCCTTGCCGGTAAACAACGATATGACATCGTTGGCATTTTCATTCTGCAACAGCCATATCGCCAAAGAACAAGGGGAAGAGAAATCCTTATCTTTCGCTAATCAACCCACCAATGTCTGGACCTTGGGCAATTATGAGTATGTGGTTAACGCCGATGTGGAAATCACTCCCAAAGACGCCCCAGGCGCACTACACCACTATGTTTGCCGTATCCAATACAGCAACGGTGATGATATTTCCGGCGCCAACGATATTGAAAACTGGGATTTTGAAGGCGTTAGCGGCCTGACTGAATAAAACCGTACCGACAAAAATACAGCACCCCATTGAGCTTCATCGAATTAAGGTACAACACCTTGGCTTTCCTGCCAGACAGCCAAACCTGCAGCAACAGGCTTTGGCTGTCTGACACCGCTTACGCATGTATTCCCAGGAAACTCGGAATATAAGCGATTAATAACATTACTAGACTAATCCCCCCGGCATCGGCAAATACAAAGGCTTTCGCTTACCCAATAGCTATCGCTGTTCCCCATGCGACACACCCGTATTTCATAAAATAGTCACATTGATTTGATACAGTTCTAGAGCTTTTACCGTGTAAAAAAACAGCAATCAATAGCTTTAAACATAAATAATCAAAAATCGTAGGAACTTTAAATGCAAAATATTACCTTAAGCCGGGCTATACGCGCGGTTTTGACCGGCGGCCTGCTTTTAGGCGGATTTTCTTCAGTGGCCTTAGCTGACCTTAGCACTACCGGTTTTACCGTAGGCGATCTGGTTGTCAATACCGTTTCCGGTTCCACTCTAGACCAAGCCACTCCTTATTCATTACAGGAGTTTTCGCTCGGCAATGGCGGCGCCAGCGCGAGTTATGTGGATAGTTTGGCCTTACCGCAAACGGCTAACGGTAATCAATCGGCAATTTCCGGCGAGTATGGTTCTGCTTCTGACGGTTTTCTGGAACAATCTGAAAACGGCGCTTATTTAACGCTGATGGGCTACGGCGTAAACGCTGCCAACTTTAATTCCTACAGCAGCGCGACCTCTTCACCTTATGGCGCGGTGGCGCTCGGACAATCTACCAGTATTACCGCAGCCAATCAAACCGGCAGCACTATCCTAACCACCGTACCCCGAGTAGTGGCTTTGATTGGTTCTGACGGCAGTGTGGATACCAGCACCGCCATCACCGGCGTGTTTAACACTAACAACGCCCGCAGCGTGGCAACCATAGACGGCAGCGCTTTCTGGATTTCCGGTCAGGGCGCCAGCAGTTCAGATACCGCCACGCAAGGTGTGTTTTACACAACGCTGGGCGCTACTACCGCAAGCCATATTTTTAGTGCAAACGATACCCGCGCGGTCGAAATTGTTAATAACGGCAGCAGCAATACGCTGTATATGTCTGACGACAATAAAGGCAATAAAGTTGCTAACATCAATACTTTGACCACCAGCGGCGGCGGCTTGCCCACCTCATCCACCGGTGTAACCACCACTATTCAGACCCCTGGCGTTGCATCTACTTTAGGCGGCAATCAAGCTTCCATCAATTTGACGACTGCATTGGAAAATGGCGTTAACGATGCCGCACTGAGCTCCAGCAATCAAGCGTCAACCGCTACCAACCGGGTAGGTAAATTTGTTTATCTCAGTCCTGAACAGTATTTCTTTGCCAGCGTTAACGGCGGCACCAATAATGTAATGTATGTCACCGACAGCGGCCAACCTAAAAACGGCAGTACCGATGCCGCTGCCGAAGGTGAGGGTGGCCTGCAAAAATGGGAATTGGTAGGCGGTGTCTGGACATTACAATATGACTTAGTCGCGGGCCTTAACCTGGTTAATAACGATTTAGCCAATTCTGCGACGCCGACTGCCGGGGGCGTGACCGGTCTTTACGCCTTGACCGGACAAGTAATGAGCAACGGCACTGTCGAACTGTTCGCCACCAGCTATGGCCTGAATGAACTGTCGCAAAGCTATATGTATGAAATTACCGACACGCTGAGCAATACCACCATCAGCCAAGCAGCCAGCGAATCGTTCAACACGATTGCAACCGCCTCCAGCGGCGAATTGTTCCGTGGTATTGCTTTCGCTCCGACCGTAGCAAGTTCAGTTGCTGCTGTTCCAGTTCCATCCAGTATTTTAATGATGCTGACTGGCCTGGGTATTACCGGCATTTTCGGTCGCCGCAGCAAACGCGCATAAGTAATTTTTTAAAACATAGACATAACGCTCTCAGTTGGATAGATACGCCGCCAAGGACGGCGGCAACTTAACCCAGCCACGGCTGGGTTTTTTGTAGCCACACCCCAACCCTGCCTGCCACTTTGTAGCATTCCCTACAATCAAAACCCCAGCAAACATAATAATAATCAGCGCCTTATAAAATGGCACACCGGTTGCATTGTTTATTGCAAAAAGCGAGGTGTTGCCATGAAATCCACCAAAGATATTGCAGAACTGCTAGATGAACCAGCTTGTGAACACAACAAGAAAGAAAAATCCGGCTGCGCCAAACCCAAACCCGGCTCAGCTGCCGGCGGCTGTGCGTTTGACGGTGCCCAGATAGCCTTATTACCGATTGCCGATGTCGCCCACATCGTCCATGGGCCAATTGCTTGTGCCGGCAGCTCCTGGGATAACCGCGGCACACGTTCTTCCGGTTCAGAACTGTATCGAACCGGTATGACCACCGATCTAACCGAACAGGATGTGATTATGGGGCGTAGCGACAAACGCCTGTTTCACGCGATCAAACAAGCCATAGACAGTTTTAATCCGCCGGCAGTATTCATTTATAACACCTGCGTACCGGCTCTGGTAGGCGATGATATTAACGCAATTTGCAAATCCGCTGCCGAACGCTGGAATGTACCTGTCGTACCTATCGACTGCGCCGGTTTTTACGGCACCAAAAATCTTGGCAACCGTATTGCCGGCGACGCCATGGTTAATCATGTCATCGGCACCCGCGATCCCGATCCGTTACCACCGGGCGCCGCCCCGCCTGGCGTCAAGATTCACGATGTCAATTTGGTGGGTGAATACAATATTGCCGGAGAGTTTTGGCATGTATTACCGCTATTGGATGAAATGGGCTTGCGGGTGTTATGCACCCTATCCGGCGATGCCCGTTTCCGCGAAGTACAAACCATGCATAAAGCAGAAGTCAATATGATGGTTTGTTCAAAAGCGATGGTGAATGTCGCCCGTCGTCTGCAACAAAAATTCGGCACCCCCTGGTTTGAAGGCAGTTTTTACGGCATAACCGATACCAGCTTGGCTTTGCGCGATTTTGCCAGAGTGATAAACGACCCCGATCTCACCGCCCGCACCGAAGCCATTGTTACTCGGGAGGAAGCTCGCATCCGGGCAGCATTAGCGCCGTGGAAAGACCGACTGCAAGGCAAGCGGGTATTGTTGTTTACCGGTGGCGTAAAAAGCTGGTCGGTCATTTCCGCGCTACAGGACTTAGGCATGGTGGTGGTCGCTACCGGTACCAATAAATCCACTGAAGAAGATAAAGCCAGAATTCGCGAGCTGATGGGCGAACAAACCTTAATGATAGATGACGGCAGCCCCAAAGCACTGCTGAAAGTCGTTAAAGATTATAAGGCTGACATTTTAATTGCCGGCGGCCGGAATATGTACACCGCCCTTAAAGCAAAAATCCCGTTCCTGGATATTAATCAGGAGCGCGAATTTGGTTACGAAGGTTATCAAGGTATGCTGGAACTGGTGCGCCAATTGGCCTTGACGATAGAAAGCCCGGTCTGGGAGGCGGTACGCGCCCCAGCCCCGTGGAAAGCCGCTACGGCAAAAGAGCAAGCACTGCCGATAAGCTCTGAACCCATACAATCACAGGCGGCTTAAGATGGCTGAAATTATAAAACGCAATAAGGCGCTGTCCGTCAATCCACTCAAGGCCAGTCAGCCGATGGGCGGCTCTCTGGCCTGTCTGGGTTTTGACCGCGCCATGCCGATGCTGCACGGCTCGCAAGGCTGCACCGCCTTTGCCAAGGTTTTTTTCGTGCGCCATTTCCGCGAGCCGATTCCGCTGCAAACCACAGCGATGGATCAGGCCAGTTCGGTTATGGGAGCAGATGAAAATGTCATTGAAGGCATCAAAGCCATTGCGGAAAAATCCAATCCGGCTTTGATTATGGTATTGACCACCGGTCTGGCTGAAACTCAAGGCGCGGATGTGCATCGCAATCTGCGCGAATTTCGGGAAAAGTATCCGCAATACGATCATGTAGCCGTAGTAGCGGTCAATACTCCAGACTTTACCGGTTGCGTGGAAACCGGTTACGCCGCCGCCATTTACGAACTGATTAAAGCCCTGGTGCCGGATGCGGCGACAGCCGGTACCAAGCCGGGCAATCGCCGCCGGCAAGTGAACGTTTTGGTTAGTCCGATGCTGACACCGGGTGATCTGGAAGCCTTACGCGGTCTAATTGAGTTGTTTAATTTACGACCTGTACTGGTGCCGGATATTTCCGAATCTTTGGACGGCAGCCTAACCGAAGACGAGTTTTCGCCAGTCACCATCGGCGGCACCCCCATGTCGGAAGTCTATACCCTAGGCGAAGCCAAAGCCACCCTGGTGATCGGCGCTTCTTTACAAAAAGCAGGCGAACTGTTGCAGGAAAAAACCGGGGTGCCCAGTTTTTATTTCGATCATTTATATGGCTTGCAGGCCAATGACGCGCTGATTGCAGCGTTGGCAGACATTAGCGAACAACCGGTGCCTGCCATTATTGAACGACAACGCTCACAGTTGCAGGACGCGATGCTGGATACCCATTTCATGCTGGGCCAGCTGCGGGTGGCCATTGCTGCCGATCCCGATCAATTGAATGCTTTCATTCATTTATTAAAAGGCATGGGCGCCGAAGTAGTAACGGCGATTAGCGCGGCGTATACCCCGGTATTGGCCACCGCGCCTGTCGAGAGCATTAAAATCGGCGATTTGGAAGACCTGGAACAAATGGCTAAAGCCAATAAAGCACAATTGCTGATCGGTAATTCCCATGCAGTCGCCAGTGCAGAGCGATTGGGCATACCAGTGTTGCGGGCCGGTTTTCCGTTGTATGACATTATCGGCGGTTATCAAAAAACCTGGATAGGTTATCGCGGCACCCGGCAAACCTTATTTGATCTAGCTAATTTAGTGATTAACTTTGCCCATGAAGAAATTGAGGTGTATCACTCACCCTACGCGCAAAAACCCGAATCTGAACGTAAAACCTGCTCGCCGTCATGTCATTAACCCGCCGCATGCACATTGTGCATACCAACGACCAAAGGATGCCTATGGAAACTGCCATTAAAGTTGCTTTTGCCACCACTGACATGACGCATGTCAACCAGCATTTCGGTTCCGCTAAATCTTTTGCGGTTTATGCCGTCGATCCTGAAAACACCCAAATGCTGGAAGTCGCTCAATTTGGCCAATTGGCCCAAGACGGCAATGAAGAAAAATTATCGGTAAAAATTCAATTGCTGGACGGATGCTCGGCAGTTTACTGTCAGGCAATCGGCGCTTCTGCTATCAAACAGATCGTCGCGCAAGGCATCCAGCCTATCAAAGTCCATGAAGGCTGTACGATAGAACAATTACTTGCCGATCTGCAAAACGAAATGAAAGCCGGCCCTTCCAGCTGGCTGGCAAAAGCCATTAGTCAGAACAAAGGCCCAGATCCTAAACGTTTTGATGAAATGGAAAATGAAGGATGGCAGGAATAGCACGATAAACCAGTAATTATGGCGGGGCCATGAAATCACATACCCTGCCACCCCAAACCCTATAGGAGAAAAAACCATGACACAACCCGCTTATGTCGTTGAAACCGACGATCCTTATCTGCAGTCGGATATTGTCACTGAAATGATCAAACAACTTCGGGCAATCGATACCTATGATACCTATGAAGGCTGGTCAGACGCAAAAATCATTGATCCTTTGGTCTTAACCAAAGAACGTAAACGTGAAATTCCGATAGTCGGCGACCCTGATGAAATCACCTTGGCGCGAGTCAAAGCCTATTACAACAGTATTGCTACCCTGACAGAGAAAAGAACAGGACTGATGGCGGTACCGGTTATCAATATTACCCACGAAGGTTTTGGTCGGGCATTTGTACTGGTCGGCAAATTAATCGTAGTCGATAAAGTGCTGCGCGATGTGCATCGTTTCGGCTTCCCCAGCCTGGAAGATCTATCCGAAAAAACCGAACAAGTGATTGCCAAAGCTGTTGCTTTGATCGATCAATACCGAGAAGTCGCAGAAGCTTGAGGAGTAGCGGAATGACTGACGAAGAACTTAAAAAACTGGAAAAAGAAGTTAAAAAAAACAAACGTCTGGCCAGCGAACAAGCCATGGAACTGCACGATTTAATCGAAGATCGTTTACCTGACGCCTACGGCGAACTCATGGGCATTGCCCAGGCGACTTTCGACGCCTGCCAAGCCTGGGATGAAGCGAACAAAAAATTACAGGCCGCCACCAGCGAAACGGCATAAGGAGCGAACATGACTGAATTTGTAACCGGCACGACTTTTGGCGGCACTGTTTGGACGCCTGCTTATGTCACTAATTTAAACCCGCGCACCTGTATCGGTTGTGGACGCTGCTTTAAGGTTTGCCCTAGAGATGTTTTCGATCTGGTGGATAAGGATGATGTGCTGGAAGCCGAAGATTTTGGCGATGGCTATGGCGATTTTGAAGACGATGACGATAACAGCCAAGTAATGACCTTGAAAAATGCGGCTGACTGTATCGGTTGCGAGGCTTGTTCCAAAGTGTGTCCTAAAGATTGCTTTACCCATGAGCATAAATTAGCAGCGTAGCCTTGATGAAACGCAGTGTAATCGAGGAAATCGAAACCGACATCCTCGATTCCGCGTTGCTTCATCAAGGCTACGGAAAAATATCACCCTTAATTTTGAACAAAGGAAAATACCATGCCCAGACCCGATAAACATGTGTTTGTTTGTACGCAAAACCGCCCACAAGGCCATCCGCGCGGTTCCTGCACCAGCAGCGGCTGTGCCGATGTGATGAACGAATTTATGAATGAAATCCAAAGCCGTAATTTGTTTGACAAAATTGCGCTAACCAACACGGGCTGCATGGGACCCTGTATGATGGGGCCCAGCGTACTGGTATACCCGGAAGGCGTGATGTATGGCCGCGTGGCTAAAAGCGATGTAAAAACCATCATAGACGAACATCTGCTGGGCGGCAATCCGGTACAGGCATTACTGGTTCCCGCTGAGGTTTGGTAAGCATGAAGCCGTTGACCTCGTTTGAAGATCGGGTGTTGTTCTGTCCGTATATCCCGGAAGAGGTCAACCAGTTATTGCAGGCTGCCGTACTGGCCAATCATGCCGATAGACCACGGGCAGAACAGTTGTTTAAACAGGCTCAAGCCCTGGATGGCACATGTCTGCAAACCTATTTTGCCTTGTATAAATTTTATTTTTATCAGGGCCGGTTACTGGAAGCAGAAACAGAAGTGATGGCTGGACTGGCCGCCGCTGCTTTGCAAGCCGGCTTACCCGGCGACTATCGTGATCTGGCACTGGCGCCTGAAAAATGGGATATGTACGCCAGTGATGTAACACTGTTTTATTTATACACCCTAAAAGCATTGGCATTTATCAAATTGCGGCAACAACAGGATGCTGACGCACAGTTTATATTAGCGCTGCTGCGGCGGCTGGACCCGGAAGATCGCTCCGGCAGCTCAGTCATCATGCAACTGGCCCAGGCATTGCAAGAGGAATAAAAAATGACTATCAATAATGAAATTGCCCAACAAATTGATGCGAAACGGGCATTTGGCATCGCTGTCTGCGATAAGATCGCTCGCAGCATAGCCAAATTAGGATTTCCAGAAAACACCGCTCCCAAACCACCGCATTTCGATGCGGCGGTGTTTAGCCTGATAACCGACCCTTACAACCAAAGCCAAAATTTAGCCGGCTTTTGGTATGACGCTCAGCAACAACGCATCGGTCAAATCAAATTTAACAGCGAAAACGGCGTTTACGCTGAGTTTGATGTGGTACAAAACCATCCAAGTAAACCGGGAGTCTTTATCGAAGCGATTAACGCGTGGGGGCAACCCGACAATATCAAGGTCGAAGCCAAGTTATTAGATATCCCACAATAGGACGCATAGTGATCAATCCTAAATATCTTTATGAGCTGCTGCTGGATCATTGCACCGGCAATGCCATAGTGGATAACGTCATGATTGGTCTGGTCTGGACCTTATGCCAAAGTCAGGACGGCACTGCGGCAGGTTTAGCGATGAGTCCGGGCATTGCCACCCGCACCCTACCCTGGTCGGGTGATTTATCCGGCAAAGCCGTCACTGATCTAGCTACCTGGATATTGGATTGGGAACCTTACAAAGCCACCGTAGCAATGGCGGCCATCAACAGCTGTCTTAACAACCGCGCATTGCCGAATTCAGTGACGCTGGACAATAATGGCGAATCGCCCAATTTAGCGGTATTTGACTATTTCCTGCCAGAACTACTGGGCAAAAATGTCGTAGTCATTGGTCATTATCCAGGTATAGAGCAATATCAACAATCCATGCAGTTGAGCATTTTAGAGCGGCAACCAAAAGCCTGTGATTTGCCTGACTCAGCCTGCGAATTTTTACTACCGCAAGCAGATTGGGTATTCCTAACCGCCAGCTCTATTCCGAATAAGACTTTTCCACGTCTGGCCGAATTGGCCGGCAACGCCAAAACCGTATTAATGGGCCCAACCGTGCCTTGGCTGCCCCAATTACACGAATTTGGCATTGACTATCTGGCTGGCGTAGAAATCAACGATGTCCATGCCCTGCAACAGACCGTAGCGCAAGGTGGCGGGGTGCGGATATTCAGCAAAGGTCTACAATACCGGGTTGCCGAGTTAACCCCATCGGTGAGTATGAGCTGGCTAAAACAGCAAATATCCGATTGTGCGGCGGAACGAAGCCGGCTAAGCAGCGCAATGGATCAGTGGTACCAAAACGGCAACAGCAGTCGTTTTCCCGGCTATCAAGCTCTAGAACAGTTAAACGCCCGCTTGTCCCGCCTGGATAGCAGTTATAAACCGTTATGGGATTGTTATGCTGCTGCCAATTCCACCAATTAACTCATGTCACTTTACAGCGTTTTCAAATACCATAGGCTGCTGCTTTATTACAAAGGCGATATCAGCGCATTAACCCTATTCGCCCAACAAAATAACGGCAGTGTTTGCTTTCCAATGCCTCTACCGGCTTTATCCAGTGCGCTGGAAGAGGATGAAGCCGAGAGCCAAAAAATCAGCATTCACCCCGCCACGTTGGTCAACGCCATCAATCAAATTTTGCAATTGGACAACGATCTACTGACAGCAGAGCCCGGCTACCATGAACAAGTCGATGCACCGGGCGGTATTATCACTGTGCATATGGCACGGTTCAACGTGCTTGATCCACCGCACTGCTTGATGTTACCCCGATCCTGCCAAATGAAAACTCTGCCGGAATTACGCGGCAGACCGCCGGCAGAAATGGAATTATTACGCCGCGCCTATGTAAAAGTGATGGAGGGTTAACATGTTTGACTTCATGGATATGGATTTTGACTCAACGGCTGTTTACCCGGAAAGCAACGGCCCATATATCCCTGAAGCAGGCGACTGCATTCGTTGCGGAATGTGTGTCAGCAACTGCCCCACTTTCAAGCTGTTTCAAATTGATGAGGAAACCCCACGTCGGCGTATCCGCACCATCAGCAAATTACTGGTAGAAAACCAGCCTATCAGCGCAGAGGAACGCCGACATCTGGACAACTGCCTGCAATGCCGGGCTTGTGAAACGATTTGCCCCAGTCGAATGAATTACGGACAGCTATTTGATCAGGCACAATTATTACTGAACTCCACGCCCACCCGACTGGCAAGACTGGTTTTCTGGTTGCTGGAACACAAGCGCCCGCGTTCCGGCGTATTGTTTTTATTGGCGGCCTATCTCAAATCCGGTTTGCAAAAGCCCTTGCGAGCCAGCGGATTGCTGCGAAAAATCGGTTTACAGGAAGCCGAAACCTTAGCCAGCCTACCGGTATTGCATAGTCTGGCTGAAAGCTATTCCTGCACCGGCAAGCTGCGCGGCAAAGTGGCGTTGTTTAGCGGCTGTATTGCCGAACCCTTCGACCACGACACCCTGCAAGCTGCCATCAAATTGCTAAACGCCATCGGTTATGAAGTCTTGGTACCCACCAACCAAGGCTGCTGTGGCGCCATCCATCAACATCACGGCCAATCTGCCGCCAAATTAATTGCCAAAAATCTAGCCACATTTAACGCACTTGATGTAGAAGCCGTATTGCACACCGCCTCGGGTTGCGGAACGATGTTATCCGAATATCAAAGCGACGACAGCGCCGCCGAGCAATTATTTCGGCAACGTTTGCAGGATATTAACGATTTTTTGCTTAGTCATTGGCCGGAAAATTTACCATTATCGCCTTACCCAAAGTCGGTAGCGGTGCATGAACCTTGTAGTCAACGCAATGTTTTAAAAAATCAGCAAAACGTCTATCAGTTACTGGCAAAGATTCCTGAGTTAAAGGTTATGCCTTTAGCCGATAATCAAGTTTGCTGCGGTTCCGGCGGCGGTTATATGCTGACGCATCCAGAAAACGCCGCTCAGTTACGCACACTGAAACAACAAGCCATTAGCAACAGCCAAGCCGAACTAGTCGTCAGCAGCAATTTTGGCTGCGCGATGTATTTAAATGCGGAAGGCGCGACGGTGATCCATCCGGTTTCATTGTTGGCTAGCGTATTGTTGGATAAATCAAAATAACGTCGCTCACTGTCTTTGCATGTCCGCTTTCGCTTCGGGATGCCGGTATCAATACCGCCTCAGACTTCTATGTTAGTATGTGCGACAGTGTACAGACCGAATGCAACCTTAGCTTGTAAATTCAGCACCTATAAGTGAAAACTATTTTTGAGCCGTTGATTTAAATCAGTGACATTCAGAAGCCTTTTCTATCGTCAGGAGTAAGCATCATGTTAATTGACAATATCTCGTTTGGTGCGATTTTTTTTGTAGTGGTTTTAATTTCCATGTCGCTGAGAATCGTAAAAGAATACGATCGTGGGGTCATATTCTTCCTGGGAAAAGTGACCGGCATTCGTGGGCCTGGATTAATTATTCTGATCCCGGTTCTTGAGCAAATGACTAAAGTGACTCTGCGAACCATCACCATGAACATTCCTTCGCAGAAAATTATCACCAAAGATAATGTGTCTATTGATATTGCAGCAGTCGCCTATTACAAAATTATCGATCCGCAAAAATCGGTTGTCGCCATTGAAGATATCACCAATGCTGTGAATCAGATTAGCCAGACCACAGTCAGAAATGTTGTGGGGCAATTTTCACTGGATCAATTACTTTCCAAGACAATTGACATCAACCTCCAAATCAAGAACGTCATTGACGGTCATACCGAACCCTGGGGGGCTGAAGTAAGCGCTGTTGAGATCAAAGACATTACATTACCTGAAAATATGCAACGCGCAATGGCTAAGGAGGCCGAAGCCGAGCGGGAGCGTCGAGCCAAAATAGTTGCTGCAGAAGGTGAGTTCCAGGCGGCGGTAAAGCTAGGCGAAGCAGCTGACATCATTGCTGCACATCCGGTTGCGCTCCAACTCCGCACACTGCAGACCATGGCCGAGATTGCCACGGAAAAAAACTCCACGATTATTTTCCCTGCGCAGTTTATGACTACTGTTCAAGAAGCGATTTCAACCATTAAAAATGACTTGAACAGCAAATAATGTAAGCTAGTTGTTTTTTAAGAATAATGCATCGGCTCAAACGCCCGCGAGTTGCGAGCGTTTGAGCGATAGCTTGGTTTTACCTTCTTTCGACCTGTGACACGTCTCTGACAGCCCCTTTGGCGGCTGAAGTCGTCATGGCTGCATAAGCTCGCAATGCAGCGGAAACGGTTCTATCGCGATTGACCGGTTTCCAGGCATCTGCGCCTTTGGCCTCCATGGCCTCGCGGCGGCTTTGTAAAACGTCTGAAGGCACTGCCAAATGAATCGTTCGGTTAGGAATATCAATTTCAATGGTGTCGCCTTCTTCGACTAAGCCAATCGCTCCGCCTTCAGCCGCTTCTGGCGAAGCGTGACCGATGGAAAGTCCAGACGTTCCCCCTGAAAAACGACCGTCAGTTAATAAAGCACACGCTTTACCCAATCCTTTTGACTTGAGATAGCTGGTTGGATAAAGCATTTCTTGCATACCCGGCCCGCCTTTAGGGCCTTCATAACGAATCACAACAATATCACCTGCGACAATTTTGTCATTCAAAATACCAGCAACAGCCGCATCTTGGCTTTCAAAGATTCGTGCGCGGCCAGTAAATTTCAGTGCGCTGTCATCTACACCGGCGGTTTTGACGATACAGCCTTCTAATGCAATGTTGCCGTACAACACCGCCAGACCACCATCTTGTGAATAAGCATGTGCTTTGTCGCGGATACAGCCTGCGGTGCGGTCATCATCCAAGCTTGGATAGCGCATGGCTTGTGAGAAAGCCACGGTAGTGGCAATGCCGCCCGGTGCTGCTCGGTAGAAAGTTTTTACCGCATCATCTTCAGTGCGCCGGATATCCCACTCATCCAGAGCGGCAGCCATGGTATCGGCATACACGGTAGGTACTTCGCGATTGATAAGGCCGGCACGATCCAGTTCGCCCAAAATACCCATAACGCCACCGGCGCGATGTACGTCTTCCATATGATACTTTTGGGTAGCAGGCGCTACTTTGGACAAACAAGGTACGCCGCGGGAAATAGCATCGATATCCGCCATACTAAAATTTAGGCCGGCTTCGTTAGCGGCAGCTAAAAGGTGCAAGACCGTATTGGTAGAGCCGCCCATGGCCACATCCAAACTCATGGCGTTTTGAAACGCCTCAAATGAAGCAATGCTGCGGGGTAGCACCGTGGCATCGTCTTGTTCATAGTAGCGCTTAGCTAGTTCTACGATACGACGACCTGCACGTAAAAATAATTGTTCTCTGTCGGCATGAGAGGCAACCAGAGAACCATTGCCCGGTAACGACAAACCCAAGGCTTCGGTCAGACAGTTCATGGAATTGGCGGTAAACATGCCGGAGCAGGAACCGCAAGTAGGACAGGCGGAACGTTCAACGGCAGCGACTTGCTCATCACTGATCTTGTCATCAGCAGCTTCCACCATGGCATCGACTAAATCCAATGAGCGGGTTTGACCCTGCCAATTCACTTTTCCCGCTTCCATCGGGCCGCCAGAAACAAAGATCACGGGAATGTTCAAGCGTAATGCAGCCATTAACATGCCTGGGGTGATTTTGTCGCAATTGGAGATACAGACCAAAGCATCTGCACAGTGGGCGTTAACCATATATTCCACACTGTCGGCAATCAACTCACGGCTAGGTAGCGAATACAACATGCCGCTATGACCCATTGCAATGCCGTCATCTACGGCAATGGTGTTAAATTCTTTAGCCACGCCGCCGACTTTTTCAATTTCGCGAGCCACTAATTGCCCCATGTCTTTTAAATGGACATGACCGGGTACAAATTGAGTAAACGAGTTGGCTATCGCGATGATGGGTTTATTGAAATCTCCTTCTTTCATGCCTGTGGCGCGCCAAAGAGCTCTTGCCCCTGCCATGTTACGGCCTTGGGTAGTGGTACGGGAACGATATTGTGGCATTGCGATACCTCGGTGAAAATAAAAGCGGAAATCGGACGATTTTACTCTAATCGACGAATTTCCAAAATTGTATTGACCACGACCAAAACGTATTAAAGAAACCCGAGAGCTGACTGCTCACCCGAATCACATAGTGATTTAACCTAGAATCAGCAGTTGGACACGTTTGCCGGTGCTGTTTTCCGGTTGGCTGGCAAGGCGCTTTTTCTTGGCATGGCCGCACCCTGTCAAGGAAAAGCAACGCAGTCAGGCAACCGGAAAACGGTGCTGGCAAACGTGTAGCGGTCTTTGTCCCTTGGGTGATTCCATTCAAACCCATCTTTTTCAGTCACAATAAGCCTTTACGATAACAGAGGAGCGGTCAACTGCTAATTCTAGGTTTATCGGCTTGTCGGCAATGTCGTTGGCCTTGAGTGGCGTTGTTTTGTTTTTTGATCATCGTCATATCGTAAAAGATTACGTCAACGAGTTCTTATATTTGTTCCGGATTAAGCGGGTAGCCATAAAGTGCATTGGGAATTCTAACCTTAAAGCTCTCGCTATAAACGAAGTCTAATACGCTCGCCAAAATGTTACAATATTAAAATTGCACCCTGTTTTCCCAGAAAATCAACTGAAATGCCTAAAAAAATTAGAGAATTAATCAGGGAACTTGAAAAAGCAGGTTTTATAAACCGAGGCGGGAAAGGAAGCCATAGAAATTTTATCCACCCGTCTGCGATGAAATCTGTGGTCATTTCTGGAAAAGCAGGGGATGATGCTAAAAAATATCAGGAGCGAGTTGTCGAGGCTGCTATTGAGGAGTTGAACAAATGAATGAAAAACATCGTTATGTAAAAATTGTTGAATGGTCAGATGAAGACCACTGTTTTGTTGGAAGTTGTCCAGGACTTTTTTATGGTGGTTGTCATGGCGATGATGAAAAACAGGTTTTTGCTGAACTCTGTGAAATAGTTGATGAAACGATCGAATTGTATGTGCAAAGCGGTAAATTTTTGCCTCCAGCAACATCGGGTAAAGATTATGCGAATAAAATGCTTAGTGTGGCTTAGCGTATTATTCCCAGGCCCAACTTAACGCTCCACCGCCGAGCTTTGCCTTACGCATGACCGTTTTCCGAACTTAGATGCGCCCACCCCCTGCCGGCAACCTAATTTCGGCCAAAAAGCGATAGATCAATCCTGAAAACAGTTGTTGCATTGGGAGACCGTAATCGTTTAGCCCCCCTCTAGTTTCCGTCACGCCAATGCCGGCATAGGCAAACGATCAGCCGCTCCCGAAATTGCTGCTAGATTGTAACATATCGATTTATAACAAGTAATCGAATAGCTCGAAGTGTACGATTATGCACCGCTAACCGTATCTACATTTTGAATGGTGGCTTATTTGCCAATGGCCTATCCAGCGAATATTGCGCAAAAACAAACTCAACATTAGGCGCCACCACCGCCCCACAAATCTCAGCCTCCGACTGTAACTCCAGCACCCGCCAATTTTTAGCTAAACCGTATTCTGCCGGGATATTGACAAACCCGCCTGCCGACAAATCAACTTCACAGCGTTCCAAACCCAAAGCAATACCGCGCCCGACTGCTTTGACGAAAGCTTCTTTTTGGGTCCATACCTTATAGAAAGCGTGTATTTGCTGGGCTTGTGTCATTGTGCGCCATGCGCCAAACTCTTGTGCAGAAAAACTACGCCTGGCAATGTCATGCAGCCCTTTACGCGGCTGGATAGACTCAATATCAACCCCCACCGTTTCCAGATCAGAAACTGCTATGGCTAGACTATCGGCGGTATGAGATAAGTTAAAGGATAGTCTATACCCTATTAGCCCAGGCTTACCATATTCCCCTCTGACAAATTGCAAGAAAACCGGCTCTACAGCCAGATAGCGCGCCAAGGTAAGCCTTAACAAGCCGCGCACGGCAATATATTTTTGCTGCATCAGCAAATTTTTATAGGTGCCGGCGGTTTCCTGTTCCTGATGATCCAGCAATCGGGTAAATTGTTGTAATATAGCCGGTTCCAAGGGTAAACGACCTAACCAGACGTCTATAAATGGCATCGCTTCCTTCTCAAGCATGGAGTTTCTTCTGTAAGCAATTTACGGGATAACTATTCGCAGTGGTTATTGAAAGCTGAAAAATCAATGGCGTAGGAGGGGTAGTTTACGGACATTAAATCTAAAACTTACTCATGTTTACAGTTATCGCAACACTCTAGACAAGATTCGGGATAGAATCAACCCTTCGAGTAAGCTCAAAACCATAATTTCTCTATCACTTTAAAATTTATTTTAATTTCATTGAGTTAAAAAACATCTCAATAAGCAAAATCGCCAATGCAGGTTTTCTCCAGCCAAAACCTTGATTTTTCTTGACGAATCCGCTTAAAGACAGTAGCTTATCCAACCTTTTTATAAAATTATCCTGATGAGCGGTTTAAAGGTGATAAGCCGGTTCCAAAACATTATAAATGATGTGCTTGGACTACTTTTTTTCAGGTTCTGTTGCTTTTTTTGAGGGCTTTAAATTGGAACTCAGTGGCGGACAAATCCTTGTCCAATGTCTTAAAGATGAAGGTGTCGAATTTGTGTTCGGCTATCCCGGCGGCTCGGTATTACATATCTACGATGCTATTTTCCATCAAGATGATGTGAAGCATATTTTGGTGAGACACGAGCAAGGCGCAACCCATTCAGCGGATGCTTATGCACGGGCGACCGGCAAAACCGGCGTGGTGCTGGTCACCTCTGGGCCAGGCGCGACTAACGCAGTCACCGGTATTGCCACCGCTTATATGGACTCCATCCCGATGGTGATACTGTCCGGCCAGGTGCCCTCGCCTGTCATCGGCAGCGATGCGTTCCAGGAAGTGGATACCGTTGGTATCACCCGCCCCTGCGTGAAACATAATTTTTTGGTAAAAGACGTTACTCAGCTGGCGGAAACCATCAAGAAAGCCTTTTATGTGGCCTCCACCGGCCGCCCCGGCCCGGTTTTGGTTGATATTCCTAAGGACATTACCGATCCGAATATTAAAGTACCTTACCATTACCCCAAAAAAATCACGATGCGCTCTTATACTCCGGTCATCACCGGTCATAAAGGGCAAATTAAAAAAGCCGTGGAAGTGTTGCTGGCGGCCCAGCGACCGATCATTTATTCCGGCGGCGGCGTTATTTTGGGCGAAGCGCACAAGGAATTAACAGCATTAACCCGCTTATTAGGTTATCCCATCACCAACACCTTGATGGGGCTTGGCGCCTATCCTGCCACCGATGACCAATTCCTCGGTATGCTGGGGATGCACGGCACCTATGAAGCCAATTTAGCAATGCACGAGAGTGACGTGATCTTAGCGGTCGGCGCCCGTTTTGATGATCGTGTTACCGGCAAATTGGCAGAATTCTGTCCTTATGCCAAAATCATTCATATCGACATTGATCCGGCCTCCATCTCAAAAACCGTTAGAGTGGATATTCCTATCGTCGGTGATGTCAAGCCGGTTTTAGAGCAAATGCTGGAACTGATTAAAGACAGTAAGCAAAAACCGTCGAAAACCGCATTAGAAGCCTGGTGGAAGCAGATTCAAAGCTGGCGCGATGTCAATTGCCTGGAATATGATCGCAACAGCAGCATTATCAAGCCGCAATATGTGGTAGAACAACTCTATCAGGTGACGCGTGGCGATGCCTATATTACCTCTGATGTTGGCCAACATCAGATGTATGCCGCCCAGTATTATAAATTTGATAAACCTCGGCGCTGGATCAATTCCGGCGGCCTTGGCACCATGGGCTTTGGCTTACCAGCGGCTATCGGCGTTAAACTGGCTTTTCCAGAGGCAGATGTCGCCTGTATTACCGGCGAAGCCAGCATTCAAATGTGTATCCAGGAACTTTCCACTGCACTGCAATATAATGCCCCGGTTAAAATTGTGAATCTAAACAACCGCTATATGGGCATGGTTAGACAATGGCAAGAGTTTTCCTATCAATGCCGCTATTCACAGTCATACATGGACACCATTCCTGACTTTGTGAAACTGGCAGAGGCCTATGGCCATGTCGGTATGCTGATTGAAAAGCCCGAAGATGTCCGCGGCGCACTGGAAGAAGCTTTTGCGCTGAAAGACCGCACCGTTTTTCTGGATTTTATTACCGACCGCACCGAAAACGTTTACCCTATGATTGAAGCAGGCAAAGCGCATAACGATATGAAGCTGAGAGTCGCTTCCGGCACACCCATTGACCGGGAGTTATCCTAATGAGACATATCATTTCCATATTAATTGAAAATGAATCCGGCGCCTTATCCCGTGTTTCCGGGCTATTCTCGGCGCGCGGTTATAATATTGAGTCATTAACCGTTGCCCCAACCGAAGACCCCAGCCTGTCGCGGATGACGCTGGTCACCCGTGGTAATGACGACATCATTGAACAAATCACTAAACAGCTTAACAAACTGATTGATGTGGTGAAATTGATAGATTTGGCAGAATCGGCGCATATTGAACGTGAATTGATGCTGGTTAAAATTAAAATCAACCACGAAAACCGTGAAGAAATCAAAAGCCTGGTCGATATTTTCCGCGGCAAGATCATTGATGTAACCCCCACAAGCTATGTCGTTGAAATGACAGGTCAATCCAGTAAACTGGACGCTTTTATCCTGGGCTTTGATAGCGGCAACATCATTGAAGTAGTACGTTCAGGCTCCACCGGCATTTCCCGAGGCGAGAAAGGCTTACACTTATAACTTTAAATTTACACAGCAACGAGAAAAAATATGCAAGTTTATTATGATAAAGACGCCGACCTTTCTGTGATCAGAAGCAAAAAAGTAGCCATCATCGGTTACGGATCACAAGGCCACGCCCATGCCAACAACTTGAAAGACTCCGGGGTTGACGTGGTGGTGGGTCTGCGCGCCAGCTCCCCTTCTGTCGCCAAGGCTACAGCCAGTGGCCTGGTTGTTAAAGACGTAGCAGAAGCTATTGCCGGCGCAGACGTGGTGATGATTTTAACGCCTGACGAATTCCAGGCGCAACTCTACAAAAACGAAATTGAACCTAACATTAAACAAGGCGCCGCACTGGCATTTGCGCACGGTTTCTCAATTTTGTTCAACCAGATCGTACCACGCGCCGACCTGGATGTGATCATGATTGCCCCCAAAGCGCCCGGTCACACTGTCCGTTCGGAATTCGTCAAAGGCGGCGGCATTCCTGATTTAATCGCCATACATCAAGACGCATCCGGATTAGCTAAAGCGGTTTGTTTGTCTTATGCATCTGCTATTGGCGGTGGCCGCTCCGGTATTATCGAAACCACTTTCCGTGACGAAACCGAAACCGATTTGTTCGGCGAACAGGCTGTGTTGTGCGGTGGTGCGGTAGAACTGGTTAAAGCCGGTTTTGAAACCCTGACCGAAGCCGGTTATCCACCGGAAATGGCTTATTTTGAGTGTCTGCACGAACTGAAACTGATCGTGGATTTGATGTACGAGGGCGGCATCGCCAATATGAACTACTCGATTTCCAATAATGCTGAATATGGTGAATATGTCACCGGCCCTAGAGTGATTAACGCAGAAAGCCGCCTAGCGATGAAACAGGCGCTGGCTAACATTCAAAAAGGCGAATACGCCAAGCAGTTCATTCTGGAAGGCGCAACCGGCTATCCAGAAATGACCGCGAAACGCCGCCTGAACGCCGAACATCCTATTGAGCAGGTAGGGGCTAAATTGCGCGCCATGATGCCTTGGATCAAAGCTAACCAAATCGTCGATAAAACCAAAAACTAATCGGTGGCAAAACGTCCAAATAAACCTGTTTTAAACGGGTTTATTTGGATTTTACCGCTTCACATTAGCGTTACTCAGATTGCCAAGGTACAATGCCGCCTAACGCAACGTCCACATCCAAAGCAATGAATGAGAACACTACCAAACCTCGTCACCGCGGCATTTATCTACTGCCGAACCTGTTCACCACAGGCGCAATGTTTGCCGGGTTTTATGCTATCACTTCAGCCCTGAACGGTCGCTTCGAAACTGCCGCCATTGCCATGTTTATCGCTATGGTGCTGGATGGCCTGGATGGACGGGTAGCCCGTCTGACCAACACCCAAAGCGAATTCGGGGTTCAATACGACAGTCTATCGGACATGGTGTCCTTTGGCGTTGCACCGGCCATAGTCATGTACTTATGGACCTTATCCAGTATGGGGCAAGCCGGTTTATTTGCCGCCTTCGTCCACATGGCAGGCGGCGCACTGCGGCTGGCCCGCTTCAACACCCAAGTGGAAATTGCCGATAAACGTTACTTTCAAGGCTTACCTAGTCCGGCAGCTGCCGCCATTCTGGCAGGAGGCCTGTGGTTCTGCGTGGAAAACGGCTACAATGTAGAAAACATCAAATATCTGGTGCTGGTGACCACTATAACCACCGGCTTACTGATGGTCAGCAATTTTCGATATTCCAGTTTCAAAGAAATCGATTTTAAAAACAAAGTGCCGTTTATGGTAGTGATTATCGCCATGCTGGCGATTAGCTTTATCATGGCGCAACCCCAACGCATGTTGTTTTTGTTATCGGTCGCCTATGCAGCATCCGGCCCTATCATCACACTCGTGCAACGGAAAAGAAAGTTGCAAAGCAGAAAGACCTAAGCTATGGCTATTGACGGCAGAAAGCTGTTAATAGCGTCGCTGGATAGTCATTGCCGAAAATTTAGTCAGCGCTTTAAGACCTGCCGCAGCCAACCCAGCGAAGCCGCCGTACACGACCTGCGGACTTCTGCCCGCCGCCTGCTGTCGTTACTGGAACTCTTCCACAAGTTAACGCCGAAAGCAAAATTGGGCAAACTTAGACAAAACATTAAAGCACAATTGGACGGCTTTGACGATTTAAGGGATACTCAGGTGATGTTGCAGGAAGTTGGCGCGGCAATGGCAGAGTTACCGGAACTAGCGCCCTTCCTGGAGCATTTACAACAACGTGAACAGCAGTTACTGTTGCAGGTGCAAACCTTTTTCCAAACTGTTCCTGTCGGCAAACTGAAACGTAAGCTAAAAAACGCGCATGGTCGTTGCAAACGACTGACTGCCAAGCGCAATATCAATACCGAGGTCTTGAGTATCCTTGATAATCTTTTCCTCTCTGCGGTTAATCGTAATCAAGCTGTAGACCCCAACCAGCTGCCCAGCATTCATCATTTGCGTATTGCTGTAAAAAAGCTGCGCTACACATTGGTTGCCGCCTATCCACTGTTAACCAATTTTCAAGAACAGCGATTTAAAGCCATAGAGGCCTATTTAACATTGCTGGGCGATATACAAAATTCTGCGGTATTACTCACTGCTTTAGAACTTTATTTCACTGAAGAGACACCCGCCAATATTCAGACCCATTTCCGACAACAGCAACAGACATTAATAACAAAGTTCATGAGCCAAAAAGATGAGCTTTTGGGCTTTTGGCAGCTAAGCTGACGCGACATAAGCGTATTTTGGCCACCGCCGGTATCCCGGCTGCTAACCGAATAGCGAAATATCTACGATTAACGTAACTATTCAGCAACGTTTCATCAAAGCGACTTGCTACGGATGACAGATATTAAATCATGGTTGGCACATCCTACCTTTTGATAAAGCTATTTCAGGGTGAAGGGTGAATAGTTACCGATTAACTCAACAAGCTGGCCAGTTGCTGCAATGGCGGCAAAATCATCATTTTCGCCAATTGCAATAACACCAGTGCCACCAGCGGCGACAAATCTATCCCGCCCATATCCGGCAACACTCTCCGGCAAATGCTTAACAGCGGTTCGGTTAAACTGTACAAAATAGAGGCCACCGAACTATAACTACCCTGTGCAAACCAGCTTAATATTGCCCCGGCAAAAATGGCATACACAAATATATCCATCAACATTTTCACCAGATCGGTAAACGACAACAATGTTAATGCCAACACGCTGATAGACAGGCCTTTAATGGCCAGAATCGAGAAATTGGCCAGCATTTGCAACACCAAAGCCAATAATAGCGAAGAAGTGTCTATCCTACCGATGGCAGGAATAAAACGCCGCAAAATTTTCAGTGGCGGATGGGTAATCTTGACTAAAAACTGCGATACCGGATTATAAAAATCCGCCCGTATCCATTGCAGTAAAAACCGCAACATCACCGCCAAAATATACAGCGAAAACAGTGTGTCAATCAGAAACACAACCGGATCGGTCATATAATTACTCCCCATTAATCGGCTCCAAGTTGTTTTGACATTTCAATCGACCGATCCCGGGCGGCATGAAGTGCTTTGCTCACCAACTGGTTAAAGCCATTTTGCTGAAAGGTTTCGATAGCTTTTTGAGTGGTGCCGCCCGGTGATGTCACTTTTTCACGCAAGCGGGCCGGCGACTCTGATGATTCCAGAGCAATTTTAGCGGCCCCCAATGCCGTTTGTTGAATCAACAGACGGGCCGCCGCCTCGTCCAAGCCCAGCTCCAGTGCAGCCTGTTCCATGGCTTCCATCAACAGAAAGAAGTAAGCAGGGCCACTGCCGGAGACGGCGGTAACCGCATCCAATTGAGCTTCATCATGCACCCATAAGGTTAAACCCACAGCACGTAAAATATTTTCCGCTAGATTTTTTTGTTCTTGGCTGACATTAGCATTAGCATGTAGCGCGGTAGCCCCGGTTAACACCAATGCCGGAGTATTGGGCATACACCGCACTATAGCTGCATCCGTACCCAGCCATTGCGCCAGACTGCTTTGGCTGATTCCTGCGGCAATGGAAACCACCAAGATTTTTTTTTGCTGTATGGTTGCAGCAATTTGCAAGCTGATCTCCCGCAATATTTGCGGTTTTACCGCCAAGACCACCACATCCACTTCATCAATCACCGCTGCATTGTCAGCAGAAATATTGACGTGTAAATGATCCAAATGCGATTGCAAAGCGGCTTGATTAACATCTGAAACCCATATCTGTTGCGGCGCATAACCACTGGCTATCAGGCCACTCATCAGACTGGTCGCCATATTGCCGCCGCCGATAAAACCGATTGATCTTGTTTTCATAGCTTACTAAGTATTAAGTTGTAACGTTAAATTTAGAATAATTTGGGTAACTATTCAGCATAAATAGAAAAAATGCATAGCATGTGCCGACGTCAGGAGACATCAATCGCGAAAAATGCGCCTCACGCTGCTGCGCACATCCTATAACACTTAGTCCAACAAAGATGGGTTCGCTATCGCTCTATCCATCCTACAGTCTGTTCCGCACCTATAACATCTTGCTTTGCAGACTAAAAAATCACGCTGAATAGTTACTCATTTTTTGAACATTCTACAGCACTATGGAGACACTGTTGCAATTCTCAAGGTGTAGACAAATGGCTTTCGTTAAAATGCTTAAGCCTGACACCAAATAGCCATAATGCCGCAACATAAAGCAACATAGCTAACGCGACAACGACAACCAAGCTTACTGCACGATGCGATGCCGTCCAACCTAGCCATAATTGCGCATCCACAAAATAATGCAAACACAATGACATCAGCAAGGTTGCCGCTACAACGCGAAAAATAAACAAGGGCCATTGCCGACCAGGTCGATAGACTTTTTTCTTCAGCAATATGCTTAATAATAAGCCGGCATTCAAATAGGCAGCCAAGGTGGTTGCTAAAGCCGGGCCGGCATGTGCCAGCGGAGCAATCAGCAAGCCATTCAACAGTATGTTGGCAATAATCGAGTAAAAACCAATTCGCACCGGGGTACGGGTATCATGCCGAGCAGTAAATCCCGGCGCCAACACCTTGATCAAGATAAACCCCAGCAACCCTAAAGAAAATGCGGTTAAGCTTCGACCTGTCATCCTGACATCTTCCGTACCGAATTCATGATACTGAAAAAAGGTCGACAATAATGGCTCAGCCAATAAGGCTAATCCCAAGGTAGCCGGCAAACCAACCAGCAATACCAATTTTAATCCCCAATCCAACGACTTTGAAAACGCCTCCACATTCTGATCAGTATGGCTTTTCGCCAGACTAGGCAAAATTACCGTGGAAACCGCAACGCCAAAAATACCCAACGGAAACTCCACCAGCCGATCAGAATAATAAAGCCAGGATACGCTGCCGGAAACCAAAAATGAGGCAAACAGTGTGTCTATCAATAAATTGATCTGCACCACCGAGACGCCAAAAATAGCGGGAGCCATCAAACTCAAAATCCGTCTGACCTGCTGATCATGCCAACCCCAGCGCAGTTTGGGCAACATCCCAATTTGCAGCAAAGCCGGTATTTGAAACAACAATTGCACCACGCCGGCGGCGAAAACTCCCCAGGCCAACGCAACGATAGGCTGTGCCATCAACGGCGACACCCATACCGCGGCTACGATCATACATATATTTAGAAACACCGGGGTAATAGCCGGAATGGCAAATTTGCCGTGCGCATTCAAGATACCGCCGGAAAATGCTGTCAGAGAAATAAACAGCAGATACGGAAAGGTGATTTGCAACATCTGCACCGCCAGCGCAAACTGGCCGTTTTCCCACAAAAAGCCCGGTGCAAAAACCATAATCAGGATGGGTGCGGCGATAATGCCGACCACCGTCAGCAGAACCTGCACTAAAGCCAGCGTTCCGGCCGTTTTATCAATGAATAACTTTAATGCCTCACGACTGCCTTTTTCTCGGCAATCGGTCAACACCGGCACGAAAGCATGGGCGAAAGCGCCTTCGGCAAACAGGCGACGCAGGAAATTGGGAATTTTAAAGGCCACGAAAAATGCATCGGTAGCCGCATTCACCCCAAAAATATTAGCGAACAACATGTCGCGGATAAAACCCATGATCCTGGAGATCATGGTCATACTACCAACAATAGCGCTGGACTTATAAAGCTGCTTGCTCAAGGATAATTTTACGGTTTAATCATACAAATGGTTGACAATCATACCATCTAAAAAGATAATACGTCGTTTCTAAATTAACCTAAATCAACAGATAGACTATGGCGAATTCACCACAAGCTAAAAAAAGAGCGCGTCAGGCAGAGAGAAGCCGTATTCGCAATGCCGGACAACGCAGCAACTTACGCACTTTCATCAAAAAAGTGATCGCCGCTGTCAGAGCAGGCGATAAAGAACAAGCTCAAGCCGCATTTAAATCTGCTGTGCCAATTATTGATTCGGCTGTCAACAAAGGCCTGATCCACAAAAATAAAGCCGCTCGCAGCAAAAGCAGATTAAACAACAGACTACGCGCAATGGCTTAATCCGTTAAGCTCAAAAGCCTTGTAAGGCCAATGCGTTATCATGCGCATCGGCCTTTTTTAATGCTAAAAATAAGAGTAACGCATTCTAAATCATGTAGCTCAAGAGCATCCTATAAAATGTAGGATGTGCCAACCAACGGGCGGCACATCATTCCACCATCAACAACGCTCACACTTTGCGCAAAGCGATTGTTTTGAAACCAGCTTGGCGACAGCCGCAATTTAAGGAATAAGACCACCCTGCCGGTCAGCTGGGCTTTAAATGATGCACCGCCCGTTGGTTGGCATATCCTACCTTTTGATGTAACCAGTGAATAGTTAGCCAAAATCATTCATGTAGGAAGATGCAAAACCAACAAACATTCGCGGTTACAGTCTTGCCAATACCTTAGCGACAGTTTCCCCCATCGCGGCGGGAGTAGGGGCAATGGTAACACCCAACTGTTGCAGGATTTCAACCTTTTCCGCCGCCGATTCACCCGTTGAGGAAATAATCGCCCCAGCATGACCCATGCGGCGGCCTTTGGGAGCGGTGAGACCGGCAATATAGGCCACCAGCGGTTTGGTCATATGTTCTTTAGCAAAAATCCCCGCTTCCACTTCTTGCGGGCCGCCGATTTCACCTATCATCACCACGACTTTGGTTTCCGGGTCCTGCTCGAATCTCTCCAGAATGTCACGGTGTGAACTGCCGTTGATAGGATCACCGCCGATACCAACCGAGGTTGACACGCCTATACCCAAGGCTTTCATTTGATCGGCCGCTTCATAGCCCAATGTTCCAGAACGACCAACTATACCGACATTACCGGGAATATAAATATGGCCGGGCATGATGCCCAACATGGATTTACCAGGACTGATGGTGCCGGCGCAATTGGGGCCGGTCAACACCATGCGTTTTTCTTTAGGAAAACGGCTGAGAAAGATTTTGACTTTCATCATATCCTGAGTGGGGATACCATCAGTAATCGATACGCAATATTTGATACCGGCATCGGCGGCTTCCATGATGGAATCGGCAGCATAGGCAGGCGGCACGAAAATAATGCTGGCTTCTGCCCCGGCCTGCTCTACAGCTTCTCTGACAGTGTTAAATACCGGTCTATCCAAATGCGTTTGGCCACCTTTGCCGGGAGTGATGCCGCCCACCACATTGGAGCCGTAGTTGATCATATCCTGGGCATGAAAGCTACCGATTTTGCCGGTAAAGCCCTGTACGATAATCCTGGTTTGTTTGTCGATAAATATAGCCATGTCGTTTCCTTAAGCTTGTCTTGCGACGACTTCGTTACGCGCCTGCACCGCCTTTTCGGCGGCTTCCGCTAGAGTGCTTGCCATGATGATAGGCAAGCCGCTATCTGCAATGATTTTACGGCCTTGCTCGACATTGGTTCCGGATAACCTGACAATCAGCGGCACCTGCATATCGATTTTTTTCACCGCCTGCACCACGCCTTCGGCAATCCAATCACAACGATTGATTCCGGCAAAAATATTGACCAGCATAGCTTTGACATTTTTATCGGCCAAGACCATACGGAAGGCTTTTTCGGTACGCTCCGCCGATGCGCCGCCACCGACGTCCAGAAAATTAGCGGGCTCGCCTCCTGACAGTTTAATCATGTCCATGGTCGCCATCGCTAAACCGGCACCGTTGATCATGCAGCCGATATCACCATCCAGACCGACATAGCTCAAGCCACGATCCGCTGCCGCCATTTCTCTGGGATCTTCCTGGGTTTTATCGCGCAATTCGGAAATTTTTTGCCTCCGAAATAGCGCATTGTCATCAAAGCCCATTTTTGCATCCAGCGCAATCAACTCGCCATGATCAGTGACCACCAGCGGATTGATTTCTATCATATTGGCATCCAGATCACGCATGGCCCGATAGCAACCTTGTATCAACTTAACAGCATGTTGAATTTGAGTGGCTTTCAGGCCTAAAGCAAAAGCCATTTCCCGCGCCTGAAAGTCTTGCAAACCGACAGCAGGCTCAATATAGATTTTTTTGATGGCGTCTGGATTGGTTTCAGCTAATTCTTCAATCTCCATACCACCCTGAGCCGAACCGACCATAACGATACGCTCCTGCGCTCTATCCACCAAAAAGCTGAGATACAGTTCTTTGGCGATATCGGTGCCGGCTTCTACATACAGGCGCAAACAAACTTTTCCGGCCGGGCCGGTTTGATGCGTCACCAGTCGTTTGCCCAAAATCTCTTCGGCAAAGTCTGAGACTTCATCATGGGTTTTGCAGATTTTTATGCCGCCGGCTTTGCCGCGAGCGCCGGAATGTATCTGGGCTTTAACCGCCCAAACATCGCCGCCAATTTCTCTAGAACGCTGTACAGCGTCTTCCGGACTATAAGCCAGGCCGCCTTCTGCGATTTTAATGCCGTATTCGGCTAACAGCTGTTTTGCTTGGTACTCATGAATATCCATAGCATCTCTCTTTGTAATAATATTAAAACTGGGATACTGATCACCCTTAGCTGATTAGCTTGGCTTGAAATCGACCACCTAAATACCGAAGGGCCTGACTTTGCCGCCTAAGACGCAAACCAGCGCCACCGGGTTTAATCTGCTTGCAGGGTTTAATTGTTCCGATCATAAAACCCGCTTAGCGAGTCTTATGGCTCGGCCATAGACGATATTGCGCCGATGACCGGGTAAAAACATCATTTTGGCGGATGTTAAGCTGGAGCGCCTTATTGGATTTTGGCAGCTATTGCTTCAGCAGCGCGCACGATATTATTCGCCATGCGCTCCGATGCTGCATCAATGAGACGGCCATCCAACGCTGCAGCACCTTTGCCTTGTGCAGCAGCTTCCTGTAAAGCGGCTAAAATCCGTTTGGCTTTTTCGACTTCACTGGCCGGTGGAGTAAAAACTTCATTGGCCAAAGCGACTTGCGAGGGATGTATCGCCCACTTGCCTTCACAACCCAGTGCGGCTGCTCGACGTGCGGCTGCTTTAAAGCCTTCTGGATCTTTAATGTCGCCAAACGGTCCATCAATCGGGCGCAAACCGTAAGCACGGCAAGCCACTGTCATACGACTAATCGCTGCATGCCATTGGTCGCCGGGATAATCTGGATTCAAACCGCCAATGTTGACGGTGCGCGCCCGATTACTGGCTGCATAATCGGCCACGCCAAAATGCAGCGCTTCCAGACGCCCGCCTATTGAGCCTTGTTTGGCTATATCTTCTACGTTAGCCATACCTAAAGCGGTTTCGATTAAACATTCTATGCCGATTTTATTTTTCAGGCCCTCCTGCATTTCCAACTGATTCAGCATGGCCTCTACCATATAAAGATCACCGTAAACACCAACCTTAGGGATAAGCACGGTTTTAATTTTGCTGCCGGCCTGTTCAACCAGATCCACCACATCACGCACCATGTACTGGGTATCCAAACCATTGATACGCACTGACAAGGTGATGCCGTGGCCTTCCCAATCCAAATCATTAATGCCTTGAATGACGTTTTTTCTGGCTTGCAGCTTGTCATCAGGCGCAACGGCGTCCTCAAGATCAAGAAAGACGAAGTCTACACCACTTTTCAGGGCTTTTTCGAACATGTCGGGATTCGACCCCGGAACAGCCAATTCACAGCGCTGTACGCGTTGAGCATTGGCTTCGTATAGTGTATGACTCATGTGTAAATTCCTAAGTGTTTGGATGGCTAAAGCACTGCTTCAGCAAAAGGTATGATAATCAACCCGTCATTTTACTTTTAGGGCAGTTAATGTCAATCATCCAAGTCCTATGAAATCACCGGTTTTCAATTAAAACTTTCGCAAACTGCTTGCCGAATCAGGGTAAATATGCCACCATCCGCCGATTTTTAGCCGCTTCAACTATTTTTAAGGAGAACTCTGATGGCAGGTCGCAATCATTTATTTATTCCAGGCCCCACCAACACCCCACACGAAGTTCTGAGCGCGATGCACCTGCCGATGGAAGATCACCGCTCGCCTATTTTCCCCAATCTGTTTAAACCAATACTGGCCGATCTGAAAAAGGTTTTTCGTACCGAAACCGGCCAATGCTTCGTGTTTCCGGCCACCGGCACCGCCGGCTGGGAAGTGGCTTTAAGTAATTGCTTAAACCCCGGCGACAAAGTTTTGATCTATCGTTTTGGTCAATTCGGCCATTTATGGATGGAAATGGCTAAACGCCTAGGTTTTGATGTTGAAGTCCACGAAGTGGAATGGGGCAAAGGCATCCCGCTTGATGCGCTGGAAACCCGCCTAAAAGCGGACAGCAACCACGAAATCAAAGCGGTGCTGGCTACCCACAACGAAACCTCTACCGGCGTCACCAGCAGCATCAGCGGCGTGCGTAAAGCCATAGACGCAGCACAGCACCCTGCCCTGCTGTTTGTTGACGGCGTTAGCTCTATTGCCAGCATTGAGTTTCGTATGGATGATTGGGGCGTGGACGCGGCTATCAGCGGTTCACAAAAAGGTTTTATGCTGCCGGCCGGCGCGGCGATTTTGGCCTTCAGCCAAAAAGCGCTGACTGCTTCGGAAACCACCACTTATCCACGGGCGTTTCTGTCGTTGAAAGATCAAATCAACTCTAATAAAGACGGTTACACCCCTTACACCCCATCTACTCCAATGCTGCACGGTTTGCGTAAATCTTTGGATTTATTGTTAGCAGAAGGCATGGACAATGTGTATGCCCGCCATTACCGTTTAGCCGAAGGTGTGCGCCGTGCGGTTGCCGCCTGGGGTTTAAACATTTGCGCCCAACCCGGTTTTGAATCAGACACCGTTACCGCAATTGTGGTACCTGCCGACAAAGACGCCCGCCTGGTAATCAGCACAGCGTTTAATAAATACAATATTTCCCTGGGCGCCGGTTTGACTGAAGTGGCCGGTAAAGTATTCCGTATCGGCCATGTAGGCGATATGAATGATGTGTCTTTATTGGGCGCGATTGCCGGTGTGGAAATGGCATTACTGGATAGTGGTATTGACATTAAAGCCGGCAGCGGCGTGGCTGCAGCGATTGAGTATTATCGTACGACGGCTTAAATATTTTCAATTAGTTATGGTGGGTACGACTGATTGTACCCGCCTGCTAGGTTTTTGGGGATAATGGCATCACCGTCCAAAACAGTCTGCTGTTGAATATATTTTTAGCAGCCCAAATATTGATCCACGCCCCGCTCGCTACGAATAATCGCCGGATTTTCCAAGCGCTGCATCAATCGCTGATAATTACTGTCATGCCGGCTTCTGTCATTTTGCTTATGCCAAAGATGCAAGACCGGCACGGCAAAACGGCCTTCCTTGCGTTTTACGCCTTGATGAATAAGCCGAATAACCAGATCGGAATCTTCAAAGCCCCAGCCTTCAAACAGCTCATCAAAACCATTGACTTTAAAAAAATCCTGCTTCCAAACCGCCAGATTACAGGTCATGGCCTTTTCCCAACGCTGGGGATGCCGATAACGAAAGTGGCTGCCGGGCAAATACAGCAAGGGCAACAACCGATTGATGCGGCGGTACAGCCATAGCTTTAAGAAAAACACCGGCGACTGCTGATACAATGGCAAATTTTGTTGCAAAACTTGGCGGGTATAGGCTTGGTTAAGCAAGATACGATTACCGGGTACAAAGTAACCGGCTTCCGCCAAGCGCCGATGTCTAGCCATAAAATGCGGAAACACCAGGCAATCGCCATCCAGAAACAATAAATATTCGCCACGGCTGACAGCGGCTGCTTTATTGCGGATAGTGCCGGCCCTAAAGCCTTGATCAGGATGAAATACATGCTGAATGTTAATCTCACTGGTGCGGATAAACTCGGCGATACTGGCTCGCGTAGCGGCGTCCGAACCATCATCGGCAATGATAATTTCAAAATGGCGATCTTGCTGAGCCAGTAAACTCTGCAAACATAGGCTAAGTGCCGACGGCCAATTATATGTGGTAATAATTACCGAGATTAAGCCGGTCATTTTAATGCTTGCTGTTGTAGCGCGCGTAATTTCAAATATTTGTAGTAACAGCCTTCGGCATTGGAGATAGCCAGCATCAAACCTTCTGCGCCATCCAGAACAGCGGCCTTTAAAAAATAAGTGCGAATAAAAGTCCAGAGACCTTTGACTATCGCCAAACCTAAGCCGGCTTGTTGATTTTTGCGGTACATTTTTTCCGCACCCAGCGAGGAATAGCTATTAATTTTATGCAGCACTTCTTCAGGATTAACAAACGCCTCATGCAACAAGGGCTGACGGAGCCTTTGAATTTCGCCGTCTACAATAATACGCTCATGCACGACATCATCGCTGAAACGGCCATTGCTGCGGCGAAACACCCTTAATACGTAGTCAGGCCACCAGCCGCCGTGCTTGATTTGCCTGCCGCAATAGCTGGATAAACGCGGAATCTCCAAACCCGCAGCCTGATTTTTCCCGATGGCTTGTTGAATTTCCAATCTTAAGGCTTCAGTCACTTGTTCGTCGGCATCTATCGACAACACCCAGTCATGCCGGGCTTTTTGCAATGCTCTTTGTTTCTGCGGCCCAAAGCCCGGCCAATCGGTGCTGAATACTTGCTGAGTATATTGCCGGCAGATAGCGACCGTGTCGTCTGTGCTGCCGGAATCCAGCACAATAATCTCATCCGCCCAGGCCACAGACGCCAGACAGCGGCCTATGTGCTGGGCCTCGTTTTTGGTGATGATAATGACGCTAAGCATGGCCTTTGTCGCTGGTCGCATTAGCCAACGGATAAGCTAACAACGCCCCCATAAAAAAGGCTAGTAAATTGCCTTCGGCAAAGGTTTTAAAATGCGAATTAAACAAACTGGATACGCAGACCGCCACCAGAAAACTGGCAGCTATCGGCCCATAAGGTTGGCTACGCAAACCTTCCCGAATCGAAACATAAATATAAACAAAAAACAACAACAACCCTATCAGACCATTTTCCAACCAGATAAACAAATATTGGTTATGCGGATCGCCGCTTTTTTGACTGCGCCAGTCCGGATATTTTCCGGCAACATGTGCGGAGTAAGTTTTTTCAAACGATGAGGTGCCGTAACCAAAAATTGGCCTATCCGCTATCAACTCCAGAGTATGCTTATAATAGATCAGTCTGGCGCCTATCGCTGTCTCTTCGCTACTGGTTTGAACACTGGATTGATAGCTGTTTTGCTCTGCTAAAGCGAGCTTAATGCGCTGTTGCAGCGTAGTGGAGCTTATTCCGGCAACTATTAATATGCCAACCAAGACAGTCAAAATATGTGGAAGCTTTTTAGAACCGTAAATAACGCCGCCGGCAAAAATCATCGCCGGAAACAACACCAGATAACCGCTTCTGGATGAGCTGACAAATAAAATATTAAACAGCAATAAAGCGATTGCCGCCCAGACATAGCGTTTTTGCCGGATAGTTTCCAGTTGTTTGCTTAAAAACATACAACAAACTAAGGCGGCGACAAAAGCCAGGCTTTGCGCAGACCAATTAGTCATAAAAATGCCCGGCCCGGTGGCGCCGGCTCTGACATTGATATCCAGCACCCATAACGGCAAAGCCACTACTGCAGCCAGCGCCATAAAACCCACATAACCGTAAATAAAGCGCTGTTGCCAGAGTTGCTGATTGAACAAGCCTAACAAAATAAACACAAAAAACAGTTTCTTCCAACTCAATAAGGTAGTTATTTTTGCCGACCATTCATTATCGGCATAACCAGCGCTAATGATTAGCCAAGCGACAAACACTAAAATCGTTTTGCCGACCGGATGATGATAAGACAGCTTTAAGGTTTGTAAAGCTTGCCCGGAAATCAGCCAGCACACCAATAAACCAATGCTGGCGACACTCGACACGGCAGTAGAAACAGGCGCAGCAATTGCGGTAATAATCGCCAGATAACGGCAAGCCGTCAGCGATCTTTCAGAAAAATCAGCGTAAGAAATCATCTGTCAGGCCATTAACGCCAGAGTTGATAAATATATTTGCGTTTGAGCTTTTCCCATCTAAACAACAGGGCTTTTAACCATAACGGCGGCGCCGACTCCAAGGCGCTGTTAAACAGGCCATTTTTACTGCCCTGCTCCACTACCGGCTCTTCCAGCCAAACAATTTGGATACCCAATTCCTTATCGATAGCTTCAAACTGATTATCTATCGGCTTGGAAATTTTATGCGTTTTTATCCAGTCCAGCCGCTTTTGCGCGGTAGTACTATCGATCAGATAGGAATCGGCAAAACGACCACGGTTACCTATATACAGATATTGTCCGGCTTTGCGTTGGCTGTTTGGGGTAAAAAAATTGCCGCCCGAACCGATATAAATCACTTTGTCACCCGGAAACTGCTTACTTTGCGCCAAGGCCCGCTGCAATCCCACCTTAAAATCGGCGCTGAACAAGGCATCATCTTCCAGCACTAACGAAATACCGTCACTAGCGGCCGTTTTCTGTAATGCCGTTACATGTTTCAACGCACAGGATTTTTGCCCGTCGGTTAAAGCATTATCGGCAGTAAAAAAATCGTTAATAATCTGCTGATTTAAATCTTCTACATCCCAATCGGAAATAAATTCAGCCTGCAAGTCCATTGCCGCCAGCTGTTTTTCCATAAAAATCCGGCGATCGTTAAATTTTTTAACGTTTAGCACAAAAATATGCGTCAGCACCTGCGTTTCCATAATTATCCCGGTAAAGTTCTTCAGTTTTGCTATGCAGCCGCGTTACTTCACGCGCATTCCGGGCTGCGCTCCCTGATCCGGTGACAACACCCAGATGTCTTTACCGCCAGGGCCGGCGGCCAGCACCATGCCTTCTGAGAGACCAAAACGCATTTTGCGCGGCTTGAGATTAGCAACCACCACCGTCAGCTTGCCTTGCAAATCTTCCGGCGCATAAGCAGATTTGATGCCGGCAAAAATTTGCCGGGTTTCATTGCCGATATCAACCGTTAGTTGCAGTAATTTTTCAGCGCCTTCAACGGATTGGGCTTTAATAATCCGGGCAATGCGTAAATCGATTTTAACAAAATCGTCTATTTCAATCGCTGGGGCAATCGGCTCGATGGTATGGGCCAGCTGTTCTTCAGCTTTTGCAACCACACTGTCAGCTGTGGCTTTAGCCTTAACCGGCGGAGTTTTTTCCAGATTTTCTTTAGACGCCTCGACAATAGCGGCAATTTTATCGGCTTCAACCCGCGTCATCAGCGGGGTAAAACTGTTGATGGTATGGTTCAGCAACGGCACGGCAGCACTGGGCCACGGCTGCGCCGGGATGTTTAAAAAACTTTCGGCATCAGCCGCCAACACCGGCAGCACCGGCCTTAAATACGCCACCAGCAGCCTGAACAAATTTAAGCCCATGGTACAGACGGCATTCAGCTCGTCATCCCGGCCCTCTTCCTTGGCAATCAACCAGGGTTTTTTCTCATCAATATATTGATTGGCTTTATCGGCCAATGCCATAATTTCCCGCATGGCTTTACCAAATTCACGGCTTTCGTAAAGCTCGGCTATCTCGCTATTGGCATCGACAAACTGCTGAAACAACTCAGGTTCAGCACAACCAGCCGCCAACAAGCCATCAAAGCGTTTGCTGACAAAGCCGCTACAACGGCTAGCGATATTAACCACTTTACCCACCAGATCGGCATTGACACGCTGAGCAAAGTCATCGAAGTTTAAATCGATATCGTCCACCCCGGCGCTAAGCTTGGCAGCAAAATAATAGCGTAAATACTCAGGATTTAAATGATCCAGGTAAGTGCGGGCCATAATAAAGGTGCCGCGGGATTTGGACATTTTTTCGCCGTTGACCGTTAAAAAGCCATGCGCAAAAATGGCGCTGGGTTTACGATAATTGGCGCCGTGCAGCATGGCTGGCCAGAACAACGCGTGGAAATAAATAATATCTTTACCAATAAAATGATAAAGCTCAGCATCGCTGTCTTTGTTCCAGAATTCATCAAAATCCAGTCCGGTTTTAGCACACAATGCAGTAAAGCTGGCCATATAACCGATAGGTGCGTCCAGCCAGACATAAAAATATTTACCCGGCGCATCAGGAATCTCAAAGCCAAAATACGGCGCATCACGAGAAATATCCCATTCCTGCAAACCGTTTTCCAGCCACTCCGCCATTTTATTGCAGACTTCCGGCTGCAAATGCCCGGCCCGCGTCCAATCACCCAGCATCTCGCTAAAATCGGCCAAATTGAAAAAATAATGCACAGAGTCTTTTTCAATCGGTTTTTCGCCGGAAATGGCTGATACCGCATTTTTTAAATCCATTGGCGAATAGGTGGCGCCGCAGGCTTCGCAACTATCGCCATATTGGTCGGCGGCACCGCATTTTGGACAATCGCCTTTAATAAAGCGATCCGGCAGAAACATGTTCTTAACCGGATCGTAAGCCTGAGTAATACTACGGCTGTTAATATGACCACCATCGCGCAAGCGCTGATAAATCAAGCTGGACAGGGTTTTATTTTCAGCGGAATGGGTGCTGTGATAATGATCAAAAGCCACACCAAACGCTTGAAAATCAGCGCGATGTTGCTGTTCCACCACGGCAATGAGTTGTTCCGGCGTGATGCCTTCCCGATCGGCGCGCAACATGATAGGAGTGCCGTGGGTATCGTCAGCGCAAACATAATAGCATTGCTGGCCGCGCATTTTCTGGAACCTAACCCAAATGTCAGTCTGGATATATTCCACAAGATGCCCCAGATGAATAGGGCCGTTGGCATAAGGTAAGGCGCTGGTAACTAGGATTTTTCTATCAGACATGGAGCTCTGGTTGGGTAGGACAATAGAGCGGGGATTATGGCATAGAATAGGGTTTTCGGCATGGTTTGTGGCGCCGAGAACATCCATTCGGACACGACTTCAGCTTCCCCGGTTGTCGATAAGCTTTAAGGTTTGTTAGCTACCTCGCGTGAGCGCCGACTGTGCGCCCACCCTGCGCAGGCGATTCGTTTACCCGTCTGTCCAGCAATTTTGGCCGTGCAGATGTGAGCAAACGCGCCTACTAACAACCTGACTTAATGATGATCACAACCTGCGCCATGGATATGCCCGTGTGCCAGCTCATCCGCCGTCGCTTCTCTGACATCAACCACCTCAACATCAAAATGCAAGGTCTCGCCCGCCAAAGGATGATTGCCGTCTATGGTGACATCATCGCCATTAATCTCGGTGATGGTAATCACTCCCGAACCATAACTGACATCGGCATGAAATTGCATCCCTATTTCAATATCCATGCCCTCAAACATTTTTTTAGAAACCAGCTGCGTCATATTTTCATCTAATACGCCGTAGGCTTGCTCGGGCGGAATCGTCACACTTAGTTTGTCGCCGACCCGTTTGCCGGTCAAAGCGGCTTCCAGACCCGGAATAATATTGCCGGCGCCATGCAGATACAACAACGGCTCACCGCCGATGGAACTATCCAACTGCTCGCCGCCGTTATTGGTTAAGGTATAATGGAATGAAACAGCAGTATTGTCGGTGACTTGCATGGTTGCCTTTTATTTTGGATTAAAAGTTCAGCATTATACCTTTACTGGAAAAAAACATGTCACGCTGGCGCCCTCCTCGTCCAAAATCTTCACCCTATATTACCTTTGCAGGCTATCAAGTTTTAGAGTCAGAATTGAAACAACTCTGGGAACGCCGCAAGCATGTCACCGTTGCCGTTACCGCCGCGGCCGCGGAGGGTGATCGTTCGGAAAATGCCGAATATATTTATCGAAAAAAAGAACTGCGCAGCATCGATAGCCGGATTCATTATCTGCAAAAAAGACTGCCTGCATTAACCGTGGTGTCGCAAAAACCCGCTAATCAGAATCAGGTTTTTTTTGGTGCCTGGGTAACACTGGAAACCATGGACGGCGAGGAAATAACTTACCGAATTGTCGGTGCCGATGAAATAGACACTAGCGGCGGCTTAATCAGCCTGGATTCGCCGCTGGCGAAAGCGCTGTTAAAAAAAAATCTGGATGATGAGGTGGTCATACATCATGGTAACCTGGATAATCGTTACTATATCGTGGCTATCAGGTATTGACATGCGTAAACCCTCTATTTTCTGGCGGATAAAATGGTTTCTGGTGCTGTTAACTATGATGATTATCGATATTGGCCCGGTTCCATTTTCTGCTTCGGTACTGATGTATATATTCCTATTTAGACCGCTTTGGTTCAAGCGGTTTATCGAACATTTATACGGCGTCGATTAAATGACGGAACCCGAATATCTGTTTGTCTACGGCACATTAAAACGAAACCATCACGGGGAACTACATCCGTTATTGCAGGGTTTAGCGATGTATATCGGCCCGGCCAGCCTGCCGGGTAGTCTATACCGGGTGGCCGATTATCCTGGCGCAATCTATTCAACAGCCTATCCTCAGCAAAGCGTGTATGGCGAGCTATATCGATTACTTAGCCCCGTTAAGCTGCTAGCCATTCTCGATGAGTATGAGGAATGCTCGAAAAATTTTGCCGTGCCACATGAATATCTGCGCCGGAAATTGCCGGTGTCATCTGTTGATAATCGCAAGATACAGGCCTGGATTTATCTGTACAACCGCCCAGTGACGTATCTTGACGAGATTATTGACGGGGATTTTTGACTGGCTGCGACAGTTCCTTTTAATAGGCCCAAAACCACCGCCGATGTAACAGCAGAATCAATGCCACCACTTAAATAAAAGCGCCATTTTTGGCTGGGCTCGACACATTGTTATCTCAAGATTTCTAACTGAAACTGACTGTAAATGGTTATTCCTCCTCAAACTCAGCATTGCCAAACCGCAATACGCGACAATTCTCTTTTACTGACCGCTGCATGGCATCATCAAAATCGAGAGGCAACACAACTTCGATCAGTTTTTTTGGAGTTTTGATGTTACTCATTGATTGTTAATTCGTTATTTATAGTTGACTGCTCACGGAAATCGTTGATTAGATGCAAACAGTAGTTGATGGACGAAGTTACTAAATCAAGCTCCGTAAGTGATGCTTCAAAGTTATTATGCGCATAGCGGTTTCTGACTAAACCAAATAATCCAGCAAACAAATCTCTATAGGCTTGCTTTTCTTTGGGTGGCATATCTTCAAAAAAATCTGAATCCTTGCCAAAAATTTTGTTGACTAAGTCCGAACCATCGATTTCATGTGAGAAACCATAACTGTCGCAAATTCTTGTTTTTAATAAGACAAATGCCTTTCTAATTGCGGAATCAAATTGCCCTGTTCGAATCAAAACGCTTAGTTCGGTTCGCATATCTACATCTATATAGTGCAAATTGTTTGACCAATCTTTTATTTGATTTCTTATGGCGGGTAAATCAAACGTAGTGATGTCTTTTATGTCTTGAGAGCATGAGTTAAGTTGATCGCTGTCAAGATAACGGATCATAAAGCTCACATGACGAAATACGTTGTTATTTTTACTTAATGCTTCTGGCATTACAGAAACATAATATTCAAGCCGTTTCTGAAGCGCCCTTGCATCTAGTAAAAGCTCTTTACAATCTCGTCCTTGATCAAATTTTTCGGAAATTATTTCTGCATACTCTGCGATTGAATCTATCTCTGCCAATAATTCATCAATGTAAAGCAGCATGATCTATCCCATTTACCAAATGCAAAGCAAGCCAAGATTAGCTCTTAGCTTTTCATCCGCCGTTATCAGAGGCGCTTGATGAGTAATGGCCGTGGCAGCAATCAATCGGTCACCCGGATCACCGTGAGTGACAATGCCGCTTTCGGCTAAAGCAGCAATCGTAGGTGTCAGTTGCAGGATATTCAGGCTCAACGATTCAACAATGTCTTCCATGTAGGAAGTGGGCGTATGCCTCGCTGGGAGTACCAGGCGATTTTTTCGAAACAGCATGGCGATTTCCCAAAAGCTGATCGCAGCACAGGCCAAGGTGGCTTGTTCCCGACCTTGCTCTAAGGCTTGCTGTGCAGCAACAGTCAGCCGATCTCGACGATCAGCCCAGAACAACAGGACATTGGTATCACAGATTATCAGCATCGCCTGTCCATTCTTCATCTAGCGGGGCCAGAATGTCGCCGACAATGACAGTTCCACGCAATGCTTCCAAACGTTTTAAGGCGGCTTCGCGTTTGCTTTCCTGTCTGTCTGGCACGATGCGAGCAATCGTCTTGCCGTGCAGCGTGACGGCAATTTCTTCGCCTTGTTGTACTTGCTTTAAATAGTCCGGCAAGTGTTGGCGTAATTCAGTGACATTAACGGCGTGCATGGCCACTCCTAATTCTGTACAGTTATTCTGTGCATTATAGGCTTTCTGATTTGGAAAGTAAGTCATCCATGTCATAATTTATGCTGGCAACGCCAAATTCCGGCTCTTGATTGAATGGATTTTTCAGGTAATACGGGCCTTCGTAGCTGTCACCATCGACAATCACGATGGCTAATATAAATTGATCGGCTTGATTTAGACCGTAGATAATTTCGTTGCGGCTAACGGTGATAGTTGATTGACCTTTAGCCCGGCCTTTGACTTCGATATGTCTGGCTAGGGCCAGTTTGCCATCGATACTGGCTGGTTGCGAGGTAACGTCCCAGCCGCATTTTTCTATGGAGACATCTTTAACGGTGTGTCCCAAGCGAGTTTCGGTATCCATTACAGCTTGCATCGCGATCTGCTCGACGCGTTTTCTGGCAGCTGCATCGGCGCAGAAGGTCGATTCGCCATTACGTTGCGCCAATAATCCCCGTGGTATCACTAAGGCTCCGCCAATGACTACAGGCTGGCCAGAGACGACATTAGCCATCGTATTCAGCTCTTTTTTACGCTGTTCAAGACGTGCTGTGAGTTCTTCTACCCGGCGTTTGGCATTATCGGGTTGTAACTGAGGTTGTTTACCGGCAGCCACATCGTCGGTAAGTTTAATATAGCGATCCGACCAGTAGTTGATTTCCTTGATCAAACGCTCATTGACAGCCATCAGTATTTTTTCCGCTTGGCGTTCTCGCCGGGCTTTAATTTCCTGATAATGCGCGGGCACCAACTCTTGGCTGGCATAAGTGAGCGCCAAATTATCCAGATTATTGTTTAACCAATGCTCGGATAATACATCGGCAATTAAAGCATGCTCCGCGCTTTCAATCGGCTGTAAATCCAGATGCGGCGCCCAACCTGCATGGTTGGCATTACCTTGCTGGTCAATTTCTACAAACTGCAATCGCCGGGAAACATGCTTATCATCACTGGCTTGCCGAACGCTATGATCAATCATGAATAACACTTTGGGCGCTAAGTCTTCATCATTGGGATTGACCAACACAGCACCTTGTTTGAGTTTAGAGCGATGGGCTTCCAGTTGCAGATCGGTAATCGCTTGCATCAACGGATGACCAAGGCTTCGGTAAAAAATGCCCGAATAAAATAAGGTTATAGCTTTCTGGCTTCGGCTTTTTCCATTTCTTCTTTAACGGCATAAAGCTGTTCAAGCCCCATGTGCTCTTCAACCAGGGCATTTCGTTTTAGAATTTCCTTAAGATGCTCGGTATCCAAGGCGCCGTCAATGGCTTGCTCCAGTTTAGCTTTAATTGCTGGTTGTTCACCATAGCGAATAGCGTCAATCAGCAAGTCCTTTAGCGACACGTTATCAAAGGCTTCACCTAACCGGACTGGATGCTAAGCGGCGTTGTAATTGCGTCAGTGCAAAACCCACCGTGCCTTTTCGTTTGCCATCCAGGTTATCGGCACGATTCATCTCATTACGGACATAATCGGTCACTTCGGCATACAGAGCCGCTTCTTCCGCTGATAATTCGTAGTTGGCGGTATAAGCTCTACGTTCTGGAAATAGCGGTGTACCATCAAATTTAAGCAAATCCTCTTTGATCATCCGCCGCATCATGTCGCTTATATCAACTTTATGGACACCCTCGCGGAATTTGCCATAGAAGCGGTCGCTATCCAGTAACGACATAAACAATTGAAAATCGGCTTCTTTGCCGTTATGCGGCGTAGCAGTCATTAGCAAAAAATGGCGAGTAATGGAACCTAGCAATTTGCCAAGCTTGAAACGTCCCGTTTCGTTAACTTTACTGCCAAAGTAATGAGCCGACATTTTGTGGGCTTCGTCAACGACAATTAAATCCCAGTCGCTATTTTTTAGTTTTTCCTGAAAATCTTCGTTACGGGCAAGTTGATCAAGGCGGGCAATTAGTTGGTGTTGCGCTTCAAAGTAGTTTCCTGAGGGGCATTGTTCCTGTTTTTCACGGCTTAGAATTTCAAAGGTTAAGCCGAATTTTTCCAACAACTCATCTTGCCATTGCTCGGTTAAGGAACCGGGAGAAACAATTAAAATGCGCTTGGCATCCGCCCGCATAATCATTTCACGAATATACAATCCTGCCATAATGGTTTTACCCGCCCCCGGATCGTCCGCCAATACAAAGCGAAGTGGTTGCCGGGGCAGCATGGATTCGTAAACGGCTGAGATTTGATGGGGCAAGGGATCAACATTGGAAGTATGAACAGCCATCATCGGATCGAATAAATGCGCAAGATTTATCCGATAAGCTTCCAAGCCTAATTTGAATTCTTGACCGGGTGCATCGAAACTCCAAGGCCGACCAAATTTTGCTACCTCCAGTCTTAATTCATCAGAGCGAAACAGAGATTGGGTGCCGGGCTTTCCTTCTTGATCGACATAGAAGACATTTACCGCTTCAGTGCCTACCAATTCTGCATAGACTATTCTGACGATTTTATCGCCTTCAAGACCGCGAATTTGAGCGTCTTTTTTAATGTCTTCTAGTTTGAGCATAGGGATTGATAATTTGATTTAGGCCATGAAGTATTTTCTACGCTTGATGTGCTTTAGATCCATAAGATTTGCCAAGGTCGGCAAATTTTAATTTAAAAATCGGCTTGAGTTTATCTTAAAATCAGAGCGATTGTTGAGTGGACGGCTTGGTACGCGAACTGGGTCGCCAATCGCTAAAAATATTGTTCATGCGGCGTAGTCCTGTAACAGCAAAATTCGACCATATCCCTGAGCTTTACGGTAATAGACTTCATCAGCAGTAATCAATATTGCCCCAGTTGTTTCAAGTGCAACCGCGTGATAAAGCGTATCGAATAAGTGATGTTTTAATTCTATGGCTAATGAACAAGCTGTTGCGTAACTTTCAGCCGTTTCAATGCATTGAAAATCCAAATTCAACAAATCGGTTAGACTCTCGTTTGCGTAATCAGGACGTAGTCTGGCCAACACACCAATGACTTCAGCAATGAAGTGCGGCGGCTGATAGCATTCAATCTCGCCATCAGACAATAAAGCTAAGATTTGCAAGGCTTGATTAAGATGATTTTCTTCTGCTCTGAATGGCAAAAACCATTTGATAGCTACATTGGCATCAATCACATAGCGGGTCATGGACGAAGTTCTTCTCGCGCCGCATTCATTTCTGCTTCAGTGACAGGTTCAATTTTGGCGCGTCTGACCAAAATATTGGCAATGGCTTCATGCTGGCGTTGTTTACGAGCCGCACGCTCCACCGCTTCCATCATTAAATCTGCAATCACTGCGCTTTTATTGTGGCCTTGGTAGGCAAAATTAAATGCTTCCTTTACATCATCTGGTACACTGTAGTTAACGGTAGCCATTTTTTGCCCCCTAGTATTGTTGAAATCTTCAACAAATTATTAAGCATTGCTGAAGTTATAGCAATACTTAATAGACAATTCCGATTTTACCTGCTCAGTTGAACAAACCAAATCCAGTCATTGCAACAGAAAGCTATTTCGCATTGCTTTCCTTATCCTTGTTTACCATTAGACTAAATTCTTGGTAATTACTCAGCGTAAAATAGATAACCGCATAGGATGTGCCGACGTCAGGAGGCGCATCAATCGCGAAAGATCCGCTTCACCCTGCTGCGCACATCCTATAACAGCTTGGTTTGCAAATAAAAAAATTACGCTGAGTAGTTACAATTCTTGCTATTAAAAATTTTGCGTCATCAAAAATTGATACTTTCTTGATTTGCAAGATTAGCCAGACTAGACTAAGTGCTGATTTTTGGAGAATACCATGCAAACCGTTAATATGTTGCAAGCCAAGTCCTCTTTATCCCGCTTAGTAGAGGCAATTGAGCAGGGTCAGCAGCGTGAAATCGTGATAGCCCGAAATGGCCATCCTGCCGCCAAACTTGTGCCGATCGATACTGCACCGTTAGGCAACCGAATTGGTGTTGCAAAAGGCTTGTTTGTGGTGCCGGATAGCATTGACGCACATAACGACGAAGTCACTCAATTGTTCACGGCGGAAGCGCAATCTTGAATTTGCTGCTTGATACCCACGTCGCATTATGGGCTATCACCGATAGTCCAAAATTATCGCAAAAAGCGCGTGATTTGCTGCTGTCGCCTAAAACCACTGTTTGGGTCAGCGCTGCAAATATCTGGGAAATTGCAATTAAGTATTCACTGGGTCGTGGCGACATGCCGGTTTCCAGTCAGGACGCGGTACGCTATTTTCAGGAATCCGGCTATCGCTTTCTCGCCGTTGAGACCGAACACGCGATTGCAGTCCACGAGTTGCCTGCACACCATCAAGATCCATTCGACCGTATGCTGGTGGCGCAAGCACTGATAGAGCCCATGCGGTTAATGACACACGATCCTTTGGTGGCTCTTTATAGCGATACTATCATTAAAATTTAATCTTAAGTTAGCCATACACTGATTAAGCTAAACCCAAACCGAGAATTAGGACAGGGATCCACCCATATGTCAAACAATAAAATTCCTCTACCGCAAGCTTTACTCTGGCTTGGTGTCACCTTAATTGGCGTAGCTGCCATCGGCGGCATTGCCCTGCAACGCGGTGAATCCATTAATAGCCTATGGTTGCTTACCGCCGCGGTGTGCGTTTATGCCTTAGGCTATCGTTTTTACAGCGCCTTTATTGCTACCAAAGTATTGATGCTGGATGCAGGCAGAGCCACACCGGCGGAACGTTTTAATGATGGCCGCGACTTTATGCCTACCCATAAATGGGTGGTATTTGGTCATCACTTTGCCGCCATAGCCGGCCCTGGGCCGTTGATCGGGCCGACGCTGGCAGCACAGTTCGGTTATTTACCCGGTACCTTGTGGATTTTAATCGGCGCCGTGTTGGGCGGCTGTGTGCAGGATTTTGTCACGCTGTTTTTTTCGGTGCGCCGCGATGGCCGCTCATTGGGGCAAATGGCGAAAGACGAACTGGGTATCATCGGCGGCACTGCAGCGATGCTGGGGGTAATGCTGATCATGGTGATCCTGATCGCGGTGCTGGGGCTGGTGGTAGTCAACGCCATGAAACACAGCCCTTGGGCAACTTCCACGGTAGCGGCCACCATTCCGATTGCAGTGCTGATGGGCTTATATTTGCATGAAATCCGCCCCGGCAGAGTGCTGGAAGCCACTCTAATTGGCGTGTCGTTATTAATTTTGGCGGTCATCGGCGGCGGCTGGATTGAGAGTAACGCCGCATTGCGCGGCTGGTTTGATTTTGACGCGCCGCAATTGGCGTTAATGGTCATCGGTTACGGCTTTGCGGCGGCGGTGTTACCGGTGTGGCTGTTGCTGGCGCCGCGCGATTATCTATCGACGTTCATGAAACTCGGTACCATCTCTGCGTTGGCGATAGCGATTATTTTGCTGCATCCTGAGCTGAAAATGCCGGCGCTGACCCCATTTATTGACGGCGGCGGGCCTATTTTCGGCGGTAAATTGTTTCCGTTTGTGTTTATTACCATTGCTTGCGGAGCCATTTCCGGCTTTCATGCCTTAATTGCCTCCGGCACCACCCCCAAATTATTAGCTAACGAGCAAGATGCCCGTTTTATTGGTTATGGGGCGATGATGATGGAATCCTTCGTGGCGATTATGGCGATGATCGCCGCAACGGTGTTGGAACCCGGTGTTTATTTTGCGATTAACAGCCCAGCCGGCATCGTCGGTAAAGAAGCGGCAGAGGCTGTCGCCAAAATCAGCAGTTGGGGTTTTCCGGTTAGCGTTGAGCAAATGCAACAACTGGCGCAGAGCATGGGTGAAACAACTTTGTTTGCCCGCACCGGCGGCGCGCCTTCTTTGGCTGTTGGCATGGCCAGTTTGTTTGCCAAGGTGTTTGGCGAAAATTTGCTGGCGGTCTGGTATCACTTTGCAATCATGTTTGAGGCTTTATTCATCCTCACCACGCTGGATGCCGGCACCCGCGTAGCGCGTTTTATGTTGCAGGATATTTTCGGCAATTTTAATTCAGGCTTAGGCAAAACCAGCAGCTATCCCAGCATTTTAATCAGCAGCGCCTTGGTGGTGTCGGCCTGGGGTTATTTTTTATATATGGGTACGATAGATCCATTAGGCGGCATTAACAGTTTGTGGCCATTATTTGGGATCGCCAACCAGATGCTGGCGGCGATTGCTTTATGCGTAGCCACCACGATTTTGGTGAAATCCGGCAAACTTAAATATATCTGGGTAACCGGCTTACCGTTGAGCTGGCTGATTATCGTCACCAGCTGCGCAGCCTTCGAAAAACTGTTTGCAGACGATCTGCGGGTGGGTTTTTTAAGCCATGCCACCGATTTATCCGCCAAACTCGCGCAAGGTTTGCTGCCGGCTGCCCAGCAAAGCAGCGCTCCGCAACTGATTTTTAACGATTATCTAAATGCAGGCTTAACCGCGTTGTTTTTGCTGATTACCTGGTTGTTACTGGCGGATACCATCCGGGTGATTTACTGTATTATTTACGGCAAAAATCACCCGCAATCCAGCGAAACCCCGCATATTCCCAGTCGCTTGGTGGAAGATTGGGTACGGGATTGACTGGCTGGCGGCTGGCCCGGCAAACACTGATGTTTTCGATACTCTCGCAAATGCCCTATGACCGGAAGCAAAAAAGTAACTATTCAGCGTAATTTTTTGTTTGCGAACCAAGGTGTTATAGGAGGTGCGCAGCCGCGTGAAGCGCATCTTTCGCGACTGATGCGCCTCCTAACGTCGGCACATCCTATGGGCTTATTATTAGTTACAAAAAAGTATCACTTACAACCGATACCGTGTAAAAATCATCGCTATCTCTTTTACATTTTGAAGCAAGACTATGAATATTAAGTTATCAGCAATTCTTGTCGTGAGTTTGACAGCCGTGGTGTTTTTACCGGGCTGCATAGCACCGGCACCGCCATATGTTGCTCCTGTTCCGGCACCCGTTGGTGTTCAGGTTGTTGCCCCCATAGGCGTAGCCCCTGGCCCTGGTTGGGGTTGGGCCTATCACCCGCATTACGGATGGGGTTGGCACCACCCGCAACAAGGATGGATACATCGTTAAATTTATGCACACACCCAATTCGTTGCCGATAAACCACGCAACGGATTGGGTAATGTCGGGTAAGAAAAAGGCAGAAAGGTGTTGCTTTAACACCTGTCACTGCTTAAGCACTGCTGAAATACCAACTAACTAACGAGGCCTCCCGCTTAAATCTTACCACTTAAGGCAGCGCTATCCGCCAAATACCGTCCACAATAAGCCAATATTGCAACAGCCGAAACCGACGACAAATACCGATAAAAACAACAACTAACATCGACAATATAGATGAAAAACCGCTAAACAAAATTACCTTACCCCGGCAATACTGATGAAAGCGGCATGATAGTTGTAGACAAGCAATTGCTTATCATCAAAATGGAGTTGTAAATTATGCAATTTGTAAAAAAATGCTTGTCGGGTTTTATCCTGCTGCCCATTGCCGTCAGTGCAAACGCAGATACCCTCTATGACAGCCTATCGGCTACCACCGCTGTTTCCGCCGGATACAATCTGATTTCAGGCCTTGATTTTGGCCCGCTGGCAGATTCGTTCTCAACCGGTTCCAGCGATTTTTATTTAAACGATGTTCAGTTAGCGTTGACCGTTAATGATCCTACCACCACCGGCACCGTTACCGTATCGTTATTAAGCGATAACGGCACCTCACCAGGAACAGTGCTGGACACACTGGGCACCATCAACGATACCGCCTTATCGCTTTACACCCCTGCCACAGTCGATTTTCAACAATCTATCCCCATTGATTTGACGGCAAATACCCGCTACTGGATAGAAGTGTCTTCGACAGACGATAGCAGCGCCGGCTGGTCTTATACTGCGGACACCACAGGAACCGGCGTAGCCACCGAGTATAACTCCGTTAACTATGGCGCACCTTTTGTCAGCCAAAACACCTCTTATACCGAACCTTATCAATTACAAGTCAACGGTATCACGGCAGTGCCGTTACCCGGCAGCGCATGGCTATTCGCAACCGCCTTTGCCGGACTGGGCGCATTGCGGCGTAGAGCTGATTTAAAACTTACTCAAGCCTAAAACAGGGAGACATTATGTTTAATAAAAAAACAGCACACTCTTTCAGGGAACGTGATACTAAAGTGTCGGCGACATCATCACAAAACTTTTTGACTTTATTGCTTGGCATCGTAGCCGTACTCAGCGGCCATACCGAATTAGCAACTGCCGCTGATCCATCGACCGCAGCCTATTATGGCTTTGGTGGAACCGTAGCCGCACCCAGCGGTTCAACCACACCAACCAACGGCGCCTCCACCCCTTGGTGGCCTACACCGGTAGCACAAGGTACAGCAGCAGTGCCGACACCTGCTGCAACCAGTTCTGCCCCATCCGGTGCGCCTAATATCATTGTCGTATTAGCGGACGACCTGGGTTATTCCGATCTTGGCTCATTCGGTTCAGAAATCTCAACGCCTAATCTGGATAAATTGGCGGCCAACGGCTTACGTTTCCGTAACTACACCACCCACTCATTGTGCTCGCCAGCTCGCGCAGCTTTATTAACGGGTGTTAACGGCCATTCCGCCGGAGTAGGATTTATCGCCGACTCCAATCCCGGCTATCCAGGCTATGCCGGCGAAATTCAGCAAAACGTGGTTACCCTGGCGGAAATCCTGCATCAAAACGGCTATGCCACTTTTGCCACCGGCAAATGGCACTTAACCCAAGTGGCTGACCGGGTAGCAGCCGGCCCCTACAACTCATGGCCTTTGCAACGCGGTTTCGACAACTTTTACGGTATTTTAAACGCCGAAACCCACCCGCAACACCCGGATGCGATTTACGACGGCAACACCAGAGTACAAGTGGATCAATATCCGAATGGATTTAACACCTCTGATCTTTGGACCAGCAAAGCTATCCAATATCTCAAAACATCGAAAGCGGCCAACCCCAACAAACCGTTCTTCTTATATTTTGCGGATAATGCCGTTCACGCCCCACTTAATCCTGATCCAGACCTGTTGGCGGCTGTTCATGCCAAAGGCCAGTACTCGGCAGGTTGGGATGCCATCCGTCAAGCCCGTTACCAGAAACAGTTGAGCTCTGGTTTAATACCGGCTAACACCGTGTTGCCGCCGCTCAATCCCGGCGTGTCATCATGGAGTGCGCTGTCAACTAGCGACCAGCAATTATTCACCCGTTATCAGGAAGCTTATGCAGCCTGGGTGGCCACACTCGATCGCAGCTTTGGTCAGCTCTACAGTTATCTGGAAAGCTCCGGACAATTGAATAACACTATCATTGTGTTTGCTTCCGACAACGGCGGTTCTCAAGAAGGTGGCTTAAACGGCACAACCATTGCTGTGGAAACCCTGTTTCTTGGGGGAAACACCAATAAAGCCTTCGACGAAACGAGGGAAAACCTGATAGGCGGCCCGCAAACCTCACCACACTATCCGTTGGGTTGGGCAACAGTCTCCAACACGCCATTTAGAGGCTATAAGCAACAAACCGTGGGCGGCGGACGCCGGGTACCGTTGATTGTTTCCTGGCCAGGTCACATCGCGGACACCGGCAATATTCGCACTCAATTCGCCCATGTGACGGATATTACCCCGACCTTGCTGGACGTGGTCGGCATCCAACAACCAACCAGCTACCAAGGTATTCCAACCAAGCCAATTGAAGGCACCAGCTTCAGATATTTGCTGGATGGAGCCAACCCTGCGACCGCGGCCGAACAACATACCCAGCAATATTTTGAGTTGGCCGGCAACCGGGGTTATTACCTGAATGACGGCACCCATGCCTGGTATGCGGTCACCGAGCATACCGCAGGCGCAGCCTTCACACCGAGCGAATGGGAGCTATACGATCTGAATCAGGACTTTTCAGAAACCAATAACCTGGCGTCGGCAAATGCCGGCCAAGTGACCACGCTAGACAACGCCTTTACCACGGCGGCATGGGCACATCAGGTTTATCCGCTATTTCAGGGATCAATTGCACTAGCTACCGCCCAACAGCCGGCTTATCTGGCTAATCGTATCCAACCTTTAACCCTCAGCAATGGCGCCTGGGTGGATCAGTCAGCAATTCTGCCGCTGATTTCACCGTACTGGAACCCATATGGAACAGCTACCGCCAGCACTGTGCATTCAGCGGGTAACTATACCATTAGCGCTACAGTTAATTATAATACCGGTAATCAAGGGGTGATTTTTGCAGAAGGTGGCGATGATCTGGGCTTAATCTTGTATATCCAAAATGGCAACCTGATTTTGGAAAATAACGCTTTCGGCATACCAACCAGTCTCAGTCCGATTCCATTGACACCGGGTACACAAAACATCACCCTCAATTTTACGGCAGCAGCGCCTACCGCAAACTTAGGCAGCGGCGGCGGATTAGCCACGCTTTCTGTCAACGGCAACAGTGCCTCTGGAACCTTTTCATCCTGGCTAGTGAATGTACCATCCGACTTTGGCGCCCCGCTTGATGGCTTTGACGTGGGTATTGATCGTCGGGCACCGGTTTCCTGGGCGCTGTTTAATAAATACGGTCCGTTCAAATATACCGGCACCATCAGTCAAGTCACCGTTACTCCCGGAACTGTGCAACCTTAAGCATTTTCGGATATTCCAAGCTTGACCTGGAAAGCCGCGCGAACCATTGGGTTCGTGCGGCTTTCTTCTTTACTTCTGATGTAAAGCTATTTACATCCACACCATAAAACGAGACTCGTCAGTGACAAAACAATACAAACCAGCATTTTTCCTGCTGATCGTGCTCATCGCGGCAGCGGTATTAGGCTACGACAAACTGGTACAACACCAGCCATCGCCCGCCACGCCAACGCCGGCACTCGCATTCGTCGGCGGCGCAGTTTGTAGCGGCTGTCATGCTGATCAGGCTAAACTGTGGCAAGGATCGCATCACGACCTGGCTATGCAAATAGCCAATGAACGCACCATACTGGGAAATTTTGATAACGCCGAGTTTAGTAAAGACGGCGTCACTTCCCGGTTTTTCCGTCGCGATGGCCGTTTTTGGGTGCAAACTGATGGCCCGGATGGAAAACTGACCGACTTTGAGGTTAAATACACCTTCGGCATCTCGCCGCTGCAACAATATCTGCTTAATCTACCCGGCGGACGCCTGCAGGCGCTTTCCATCGCCTGGGATACTCGACCTGCCGAACAGGGCGGCCAACGCTGGTTTCATTTGTATCCGCATGAAAAAATCGATCATAACGACGAATTGCATTGGACCAAGCCCTCGCAGAATTGGAATTATATGTGCGCCGAATGCCACTCCACCAATCTACAAAAAAATTACGATCAATCCACGCACAGTTACCAAACATCCTGGTCGGAAATCAACGTCAGCTGTGAAGCCTGTCACGGCCCCGGCTCGCAGCATGTACACTGGGCACAGCAGCCAAACCCAGACAAACCGGACAGCAATAAAGGACTGACATTTAAACTGGATGAAAAGCAGAATATCCAATGGGGTATCGATTCGGTTTCAGGGCAGCTTAAACGTAGCCAACCCCGTAACACCGGCAAAGAAATTGAAACTTGCGGCCAATGCCATTCCCGGCGCGGCCAATTATTTGACAATCAGCATCAAGGCAAACCGCTGATGGATAGCCATTTGCCGGGTTTGTTACGCGAAACGCTCTATCATGCCGATGGCCAGATCGACGGCGAAGTCTACGAATATGGCTCATTCTTACAAAGTAAAATGCATCAAGCCGGGGTTACCTGTAGCGATTGCCACGAACCCCACAGCCTTAAACTCAGAGCAGAAGGGAACGGGGTATGTCTGCAATGTCACGACGCAGAAAAATACAATACCGAAAAACACCATTTTCATCCATCCGCCGGCAAGGGTAATCATTGCGTGGATTGCCACATGCCAACCAAAAACTATATGGTGGTGCATAGCCGTCATGATCATAGCTTCCGGGTGCCGCGCCCTGATCTTTCGACCACGCTTGGTACGGCCAATGCCTGCAACGGCTGCCACACCGACAAATCCAGTCAATGGGCAACAGAACAGTTAACGCACTGGTACGGCCATCAACCGCAGGGTTATCAGCAGTATGCCGAAGCCTTACACGCCGCAAGAACCGGATCGGCAGAAGCCGACACCAAATTGGTCACCTTGATTCGTGATACAGATCAACCCGCTATCGCCAGAGCCACGGCAGCCGCAGAACTCAGACGCCGACTCAACACAGAAACAGTACCGGCATTAAGCCTAGCCTTAAACGACAGCAATCCATTGGTGCGCGCCGGTGCGCTTGAAGCACTTGATCCACTGACGCTGGAACAGCGCTGGCAGGCTAGCCACCAATTGCTGCACGATCCTTCGCGGGTGGTGCGGGCTTTGACTGCCGAGGCGCTAGCCGGCATTCCTGTCAATCAACTACCGGCTGCTGAAAAAGCAGCCTTTCAGAAAGCCGGTGAAGACTATTTAGCCGCGCAAAAACTGAATGCCGACCAACCGGGTTCGCTGGTTAACCTTGGCAACTTTTATGCTGCCAACGGCAACCCGGCAGCCGCCGAAAAAACTTTTCATGAAGCGTTGGCTTTAAACCCAGGCTGGGTGCCGGCTTACGTTAACCTAAGTGATTTCTATCGGCAAAGCGGTCGTGATCAGGAAGGAGAAACCGTGCTACTGAACGGACTGGCCCGCCAACCCAATGCAGCGGCACTACATCACAGTCTGGGGTTGTTGCGGATCAGGCAGAAGAATCTGCCGGCAGCATTGACCGCACTGCAACAGGCGACAGAACTGGCGCCTGATGACAGCCATTTCCGTTATGTGTACGCATTGGCACTGCAAAGCGCCGGACGAACCAAGGAGGCACAATCTGTGGTTGATACAGGATTGAAGCGCACCCCTGGCGATTCACTGCTTAAAAACCTGAAAACACAATTAGCGACGGCAAGTAAGTAAATTATGAGTCAAAATCTACCTATTTAGCGGCAACACAGGCAAATACGACTTCCCTTTTTCACCAAATGGGAAGTCGAAGCAAGACAAAGCCGCCAAACCCAAGCGATTCTAGGGTAATGTGCAAACCCCATGTTAATCATGCGTCCACTTCATCGGCCGGGAGAAAAGCCCCATTTAGACTTAAGTTGTTGCAGCCAGGCGATTTACGACTTCAACCGATTACTTCGTTCTTTACCTACTATGCCACACAGCGTTATAATACCGGCCTGTCACCAAGGCTATAAAAATCAAGCCATTTAGATAGACAATAAGTATTTCATTTTGTTTCGCATGATTTCTGGTTTTTCTGACAAATTCTATGCGTTTTGCACTACTTCTGATCGATAAAGGGGTTTAACTTTGGATAATTTCAGTTCTATTATCGGCCAATCCCCATCACTGGAATCATTACTGCGTTGCGCTCGTATGGTCGCCGCAGCCGATGTTACAGTATTAATTAAAGGCGAAACCGGAACCGGCAAGGAAATCTTGGCCAGCGCCATTCAAAAGGAAAGTCCCCGCGCCAACAAACCCTTTATCACGCTAAATTGCGCAGCCCTGCCGGAAGGACTGGTTGAATCTGAATTGTTTGGACATAAAAAAGGCTCTTTCACAGGCGCTGTAGCCAATAAGACCGGTTTATTTCAAGCAGCAGATGGCGGCACCTTATTTCTTGATGAAATCAATTCATTGCCGTTATCAATTCAAGCTAAATTATTACGCTTTTTAGAGTCCGGTGAATGTTTGGCAGTTGGCGACACCAAACCGCATCACGCCAATGTCCGCATCATAGCCGCCACCAACTCCGACTTGGCCCAACAAATTGAACTAGGTGAGTTTAGACAGGATTTATTTTTTCGGCTAAATGTTATTCCTCTGGAGCTACCTTCCTTGCAGCAACGCACCGAAGACATTGAAAGCTTGTCCACACACTTTTTAACTTCTTTTGCCGAAGCGCATGACTTACCTTCGGCCGCGTTCAGCAAACAATCAATCAAAGCCTTACGCGCCTATTCTTGGCCCGGCAATATTCGGGAATTGCGTAACCTGTGCGAACGGCTTAGCATTTTACTCGCCGGCAAACTGATTGAACCTGAGAATCTACCTTACGAATTTGTCCGCCCCCCTGAAATTATCCTATCTACCGATTTCACCTTACCTGTACATGGCGTTCAGTTAGAAACCCTGGAAGCGGATCTAATCCATCAGGCCCTATCCAGAACCAAAGGCAACCGCAGCAAATCTGCGCGGCTATTAGGCATATCCAGAGACGCCCTGCTTTACCGCATCCAAAAACACGGTTTAGCCACCCATTAAAGTCGCACACGATCAACAATCTTTACTGGAAATGTGCCATACTCTCTGCTTATAAAAGCACTAGGGTATGGACGCTTGGTGATCTATTTTAATCACCCCCATTAAAAGATTTTTCGTAACTATTCGGTGTAAATAGATGAACAGCATAGGATGTGCCTAGACAAGGAGGCGCAGCAATCGCGAAAGATGCGCTTCAGGCTGTTCAGCACATCCTATAACACTGTTATGATAAGATTTTGATAACTAGTCGCCGTACCCGGTAAACGTAGTCAAAGGATGTCAATCCTAAAGCCGCCACCCTTGCTCCAAACTGGCGATACTCTACGAAATTGGCATATGACGCTGCATAGAAAAACAACTCACCTAAGGAAATGACTTAACATGCCTAAAATTAATGATGTGTTAAAAACCGGCACCACTCTAGGCGTTGCTCTTGGGATTGGCGCAACTATCCTTGCCGCTGCTTTGATTCCCACTATACCGGTTATAGTCCGCGCAGCCAGACCTACCGCAAGAGCTGCAATCAAATCAGGGCTGGTATTGTTAGAGCGGAGCCGGGAAGTCGTATCCGAGTTTAACGAAGAATTTGAAGACATGATGGCCGAAGTTAGGGCCGAGTTGCAAATGGAACGCAACGACACAGACACCGATATTGACAATAACGATGATGTCATCGCCGCAGCACCGAAGCAGGAATTGTGATGTAGGCGCAGGAAAAGATCAAATCACCCGCAGGAGGGTTATATGCAAAAAGCTCAAGCAGTGGCGTCGTTCGGTCGCAATACTTACCGAAACCGCCCATCTTAACGTCTTCCACCGAGCAATTAAATTGATCGTTATAACCAGAAAGGTGAAATCATGTCAAGCAACAAACTACCCAGAGCTTATATCAAACATCAGTTATCCGGTCGAGTGCGGATAAAAATCCCAAAAAAACGCGGGAATTACCAGTATTTCGATGAAGTGGCGGACGCTTTCGCCGATTGCAAGGGCATCACGCAATTGCAACTCAATCCTTCGGCAGCAAGCATACTGGTTCAGCATGACGACAACACAACACTTTCCGCTATTGCCGAACACGCCCGTCACGCCGGCCTCTTCAAGTTGATAGAAGATCATGACAGCAAACAATTAATGAAAGAACATTTATCCATTGCCGGCTGGTCGGCTGTCGGTGTCACACACCTCGACCAATCGATCACCCGACTTAGCGACGGGCGACTTGATTTACGAACATTCTGGTTTTTATCCTTTGTCGGCTTTGCCATCAATGAGGCAAGCAAAGGCCATATTTTTGCGCCTGCTACTACTTTTTTATGGCGTGCAATGGAATTGTTAAAACCTAAAAACGACAATATGTATGGAACAAGCAAAAGATGAACATAGACCCAGAATAACGACTCACTCGGCCAATAATACCGCTTTATCGGTTTTCTCCCACGGCAATCGCAGCTCGTTTTCGCCGAAATGCCCCAGGATTGGCAGTTGCTGATAAAAAACGCCGTTGTGCCGGTTTGTCAATTCGCGCAAACCAAAATCACGAATAATCGCACCTAACCGTAAATCAAAATGGCGTAACAGACGTTTTCTGATCTCATGCTCGTCCAGTTTGCCGGTACCCTGGGTGTTCAATAACACACTGACCGGACCGGCGTGGCCTATGCTGTAACTCAACTGCACCTCGCATTGTTCCGCCAACCCCGCCGCAACGATATTTTTTGCCACATACCGCGCCGCATAAGCGCCTACCCGATCAATGCGCGATGGCGACTTACCGCTTAAGGCTACACCGTTGTTCCTGGCGAAACTGCCGTAAGTATCGCTATCGGTTTTACGACCGGTCATGCCCGAATGCGCAGCCGGCCCGCTACGCAGGTAAGGCCCGCCTGAATTGATGATGATGTTGGTCATATTATCGGGACTGAGCGGCGAATGCTCAAATACCGGGATAATAATTTGCTGATACAAATCCTCTTCCATTTGCCTCGCCGTAGGCGGCTCGTCAGGGTTTTCACAGCCGATAATCAAGGTAATACTGTGTATACGCTTCGGAACGTTGTTGACAAATTCGACACCGACCTGCGTAGTGCAATCCGGCGATATGTAATTCAGCACCCTGGCTTGCCTGACTCGTATCAATTGCCGCGCCAATTGATTGGCCAGAGCAATCGGCAAAGGCATCAAGTCTGGAGTATGCCGGCAAGCATAACCAAATACCGTCGTTTGATGCGAAACCGTGATTCGCTCTATTTCGTCATCTTCCAACACGGTTAAATCGGTTTCGCGCAGGGTTTTATGTTGCTCGATCAGGCTAGTCACCACCGTGCATTCCCCGGCGTTAAAATCTTCCGGTCGATACGCTATAGCCTGAATGACTTTGCGTGCCGTTTCCGGTATATCCACAAAGGCATCGCTGGCGAAACGGGCGGCTAAAAACAAGATGTTTTTCGATAATGCACATTCTGCGGTTATTCGGGAGGTTGGATCCTGGCGTAAAAAAGCATCCACAATGGCATCACTGACAACATCGCATAGGCGGTCAGGGTGACCGGCGGTAGCAGATTGAGAATTAAACACGAAATCAGTAATCATGGTTTGCTCCGGAAAATTATGTCACCATCAAGTTTTTTGGTTGCCTCGTTAATCGCCAGCGGCAATGATGCACCGGCCAATATAGCCAACACATCAACCGACCCTATCGGCGTTAACCGCAACAAGCGGCGTAATGCGGGTACAGTGACCGCCAACACTTGTAATGCTACGGAAATACCTATCGCCGCATCAAGATAAGGGTTTGATTCGCGCTCTTCGGCATCGAATAAAGAGGTATTGCCGGAACGGCAGCTATAAGCATGTATCAACTGTCCCAACGTTAAGGACATAAAGGCGTTGGTGCCGGCTTTCGGCCCGGTTCCATAGCGTAATCGACTGTAACTGTACACCGCCAACGAACCGGCGCTGATGATGCTCGATTCGCGCAACAATTTAGCATAATCCTTACTGCTGACGATGGGTTCCTTGGGATCGCGCGGCGGACGATCCATTACGTCACATTCAGGCGGTTCCAAAGCCAATGCCAATCCAGGAAAAATATCGGTAAACAGATCAATCCATAACAATTGCATAGGATTAAGAATTTCCGCACCGCCAAACGCCGTACTCAGCAGCGTGACTTCGATTTCGCTTAAATTAGTCGATAATAAAAAGTGTAAACTTTTGCGGATATTGTCATAAATCGTCCGTCCCTGCCTGATGGCGCCAATCATCGTCGATAAATCATCATCTTCCAACACCACTGCTGAAACTGATCGCGCCGCATCGCTGCCTTTGTCGCCTAGCGTCACTCCGACATTGGCGGCTTTCAGCGCCGGCCCATCATTAATACCATCGCCGGTCATGGCCACCACTTTGCCGTTTTGCTGCAAGGCTTCAACAATGCGCAGCTTATGAGCCGGACTAACTCGAGAGAAAATAGAAACTTTATCGACCAAACCGGCGAGCACCGATGGATGCAGCTTTTCCAACGCGATAGAATCGACCATTTCCAGCGCTTCACCCTCGCCGTTCAAACCTAAACGCTTACCCACCGAATAGGCGGTGGCGCTCTGGTCGCCGGTAATCATCACGGTAGCGATGCCCGCATCATGGAATTCCCGCATCAATTCCACCATACCGGGCCTCATCATATCTTCCATGCCGATCAGCCCCAACCATATCAAGGCTTGCCGGCGATAGCTATCCATATCGTCCACCAGACAGTAAGCCACACCTAACACCCTAAGCGTATCACCACCCAGTTTTTCGTTACCGGTAAGTATGATTCTGCGCTCAATATCGGTCAGCGGCATTAATTGATCTTCCACGCCATGCCATAGACATAAATCCAACAAAGAGATTGGACTACCTTTGACAGCAACAAAATATTTGCCGTCCGAGGTGTGATGTATTGTCACCATGTAGGGTCTATCTTCGGCGCGGTGCTCGGTTTTAATGACCGGATACTGTGTTCTTAAAGCCTGTACATCCACGCCGGCATCAATCGCTACTTGCAGCAAAGCGTTTTCGGTAGGAGAGCCGATCAAGCCGATCTTATCTGCAACGAGTCTGGATTCATTACAAAGCACCAGTACTTTCAGCATGCGTTTAAAAATGGGATCTCTTCCGTACAGAAAATCGGCCGTCTCCTGATTCCGATAAAATCTCCCATTTTCAACCTTGATATGCCCAGTCAACAATTGCACATCGACAACACTCATTTTATTCAGCGTTAAGGTACCGGTTTTATCCAAACAAATGACTTGCAGCGATCCTAAATTTTCAATGGCCGGTAATTTCCGAATCAACACTTTTTGCCGCTGCATATTTTTAATTCCCAAGGCCAGCGTGGTGGTGGCCACAGCCGGCAATCCCTCTGGAAAGGCGGCGACAGCCAAAGCTATCGCCGATCTCAACATTTCCAACCAGGATCTACCCCGCAATAAGCCAAGTGTGAACACAAAAACACAAACACCGGAACTTAAAAATGCCAGCAACATGTCCATCGCATTGATTTGCTTTTGCATCGGCGTAACCGGCGCTTGCGTCTCGCCGACCAAGGCATGAATTTCGCCGATTTCCGTATAACGCCCGGTTCCGACTACCACCGCCTTACCATTGCCGCCAGTCACAGTGGTTCCCATATAAACCATATTCAATCTATCCCCTATAGCCGTATCGTTGTCGCATTGATCGTTGAACGCTTTTGCAACCGGCATACTTTCACCAGTCAAAGCGGATTCATCAATGGTCAGCCGGTTGCTGTCCAATAATCTTGCATCTGCGGGGATATATACGCCTGGAACCAATACCAAAATATCGCCGACCACCAGTTCCTGTAACGAAACATCAACCGCTACGCCGGAACGGATGACCGTCGCCGTCTCAGGCGTGAGATGTCCAAGGGCATTAATGGTTTCTTCGGCCGATTTTTCGGTGAAATAACCGATAACGGCATTGATGACAGCCACAGTCACAATGACTGTAGCGTCTGCAATGCCACCGGTCGCCACTGAAATGACCGCCGATATCCCTAACATCGCGACCGGCGCCGACACAAATTGCTGTAAGAATAGGTGTAAGGCCGAACGGCTCTTATACTCAGTCAAGGTATTGGGACCAAATTGCGCTAACCGCTGTGCAACATTGTTAGTCGACAAGCCGTTTTCGGTACTACCGAGAATTTCCAGCACCCTATCGCCAGGGAGTACATGCCAGAAATGCCGGGCTTGAGCTTGATACTCGCCTTTTTCCGCCGCTATCTGCGCTTGTAATTTTTTAACCGATTTAACGGTTCTGAATTTTTTTAACGGTCGGTCAATACCTTCAGTGCTGCGCAAAACCGGTTGCCCAAACTCCAGTTCCAAAAACCGGATGATTTCCTGCAAAAAATTTTCCAACGCCTGCGGCGCGACATATTCGATGACAAGATTACCGGTTAAGGTGTTGGCTCTTGCAGATCTGACATCATCCATACCCAGCAAATGCGATTCCAAACCGTTTCTAAGTTTGTCATTGCGATATAAGCCCGGCACTTTAAGACGCGTACGACCGGCAACGCTCTCGTGGATGACCATGAGATAAAGCGGCTGTTGATGATTTTGGAGATCCGTACCTTTTATCATATCGGACTCGCGAATATAAAAACATTGTAGAAAAAATTACTTTGTTGTTATATCACAGACTAATCAGATTTTACGCTAGAAACGCATCAAAATTTTTAGCTTTTATTTTTCACAAAATCGTCATATATTGTATGTTATGGTAGTCCAATTTTTCAGAAGTAACTACACTGCCGTCTAATCAATCATGGCAAAATCATTCCACCTTAAAATTAAACAATCCCCGGATTCTATTTTTGCCAAAGTGCAACAAGAAGCGAAAAATCAAGGTTATATGTTAAGCGGCGACGCTTCAAAAGGCGCCATATCCGGTTCAGGAATCCGTGGCAGCTATATATTTAATAGTCATAATGAACTGATTCTGACAATACACGATAAACCTGTATTGCTCTCATGGACGACGATAGAAAAGAAACTTTTGAGCTTTTTAGTCGAGTAAAAATGGCTATTTCCAAGCGCTAACAACTTCAAAAAGTTTATTTTGAGAAACACCAACAGGGAAAACTTAATCCACCGCTTAATTTAAAGCATCTAAACGCTTGAATCAGATCTAATTTGCCAAACGCTATCAAGAACCAAAGGCAACCGCAGTAAATCTGCGCCCCCCAAAATGCGGCTTAGCCAACCACACGATCGGCAATCTTTACCAGAAGCGTTCCATACCCCCAGCTTATTAAAGCACTAAGGCATGGACGCTTGGTGATCTATTTTAATTACCCCCATTAAAAGATATTTCTAATGCGTGCAGTGAATTCTCACAATTTGCAGTACCGAGCAGACTAGGATTATCATGGCATTGCTGATTCTGGATTCTGGCGACTTTAAGATTGGCGACATACCATGCAACTGATTTAACATCATCGGTAGTTTCTCCCGCGATGGTGCCCTTAAAAGCAATAATACTGACTAATATAGCAAGGGTAAATACAACTATTATGTTATTTCTCATGACTATCCTTTTTTTTATCCATTTAAAATTTTTAAATTCTGTTTTGTCTCAATCTTACTGAGACGGCATTAATTTAACAAAATATTCTAGCAGATGAAATGCGGTTAATTGCCGCGCGACAATTTGTCTCAACCAGCCATATAAACAAAAAATAAGAATTTTAATTTAGCGCTACTGCACTATTTTAGACGTTTTATTTCTGGACAATGTCCAGATTTTAGACAATATCCAAAATGATTTAAACTATCGAAATTACTTGCCATCATCTCTTAACAACCTGTTTTACATATAAAAAATTATAAATCAAAAAACTGGCACGCTTGCTGCATTAACAGAACCCGAGGCGAGCGTCGACCTAAAAAAGACACTTCAAGACAGAATATCTAAACCCGGCAAGACGCTCGTCTCCTTAAATTTCAATAACAGAACCAAGAGGAGTCAATCATGGCTATAAGTGCTGCTACTAAAGCTGCAACTGATGCGTTGGCCGTTAATCGTGCGCCGATCAGCGTCAACGCTCAGGAAGTACATCGCTGGTTACAAAGTTTCACCTGGGACTTTGATAAAAACCGCACCAAATACCCCACCAAATACAAAATGGCGAATGAAACCAAGGAACAGTTCAAACTGATTGCCAAGGAATACGCCAGAATGGAATCGGTGAAAGACGAACGCCAATTTGGCAGCTTGCAAGACGTATTGACCCGCGTGGACGCCGGCAACCGGGTACATCCAAAATGGAATGAAACCATGAAAGTGGTTTCCAACTTCCTGGAAGTGGGCGAGTACAACGCGATTGCCGCCACCGGCATGTTGTGGGATTCCGCCTCTGCGCCTGAGCAAAAAAACGGCTATCTGGCGCAAGTACTGGACGAAATTCGTCACACCAACCAATGCGGCTACGTTAACTACTACTTCACCAAACACGGTCAAGATCCTGCCGGCCATAACGACGCTCGCCGCACCCGCACCATCGGCCCACTTTGGAAAGGGATGAAACGGGTTTTCTCCGACGGCTTCATTTCCGGCGACGCAGTTGAATGCTCCATCAATCTGCAATTGGTCGGCGAAGCTTGCTTCACTAACCCTTTGATTGTAGCGGTCACTGAATGGGCAGCGGCTAACGGTGATGAAATCACCCCTACCGTGTTCCTGTCTATCGAAACCGACGAATTGCGCCATATGGCCAACGGTTATCAAACCGTCGTGTCTATCGCCAACGACGAAGCGGCTTCAAAATACCTGAACACCGACCTGAACAATGCCTTCTGGACTCAACAAAAATACTTTACCCCAGTATTGGGTATGGCGTTTGAGTACGGCAGCCATTTCAAAGTGGAGCCTTGGGTTAAAACCTGGAACCGTTGGGTTTACGAAGATTGGGGTGGCATCTGGATTGGTCGTCTGGGCAAATACGGCGTGGAATCACCACGCAGCTTACGCGATGCCAAAAAAGACGCTTACTGGGCGCACCATGACTTGTTCCTGATCGCTTATGCGCTGTGGCCTACCGGTTTCTTCCGTTTGACGCTGCCCACCGCTGAAGAAGCAGAATGGTTTGAAGCCAACTACCCCGGCTGGTATGACCACTACGGCAAAATCTATGAAGAATGGCGTGCCCGCGGTTGTGAAGACCCTAACAGCGGCTTCTTGCCACTGCAATGGTTCATCGAAAACAACCACCCTATCTACATTGATCGCGTCTCACAAGTACCGTTTGCGCCGACCCTGTGCAAAGGTGCCAGCACCCTGCGCGTTCATGAATGGAACGGCAAAAAACACTCGTTCAGCGACGAGTGGGGCGAGCGCCAATGGTTGAGCGAACCGGAGCGCTATGAGTGCCAAAACATCTTTGAACAATATGAAGGCCGCGAATTGTCTGACGTGATTGCTGAACTGCACGGTGTCCGTAGCGACGGCAAAACCCTGATTGCCCAACCGCACACCAACAAAGACGGCAAATTGTGGACGCTGGATGACCTGAAAAAGATCAACTGCGTGTTTCAAGATCCACTGAAAGCGCTGTAATCGGCCTTCCCATCATTAAAATCTAAGGAGACATCTTACATGTCGATTCAAATACAACAAGGAAAAAGAGGCTTGACCGATCCTGATACCGCTCGGGTCATCCTTGACGCAATTCCAGCGGAAGCCCTGGATACTCAGCGTAAAATGAACTACTTCGTCAAACCACGCGGTCGCCGCCTGTCTGAATACGAAGTATTAACCGTCTATGCGCAACCAACCCCTGACTGGATTCCAGGCGGTCTGGACTGGGGTGATTGGACCCAAAAATTCCACGGCGGCCGTCCTTCCTGGGGTAATGAAACCACCGAACTGCATTCCACAGACTGGCATAAACACCGTGACCCAGCCAAACGCTGGCACGCGCCTTATGTCAAAGACAAAGCCGAAGAATGGCGTTATACCGACCGTTTTCTGTTGGCTTACTCTGAAGAAGGCCAAGTGCGTTCCATCGACCCTTTCTGGCGCGATGAAATCCTGAACCTGTATCTGGGCGCCTATATCTTTAACGAATACGGTCTGTTCAATGCCCACTCCGCGCCATCGCGCGATACCTTGGGCGATACGCTGCGCTTCAGCATTGCGATGATAGGTTTTGACAAAGTGGACAATGCGCAGATGTTCCAGCTGGAACGCGTGTTCTTGTCCAAACTGGTGCCAGGCTTCCCAGAATCCACTGACGCCCCTAAAAAAGAATGGACCGAAGGCGCCATTTTCAAAGGCGCTAGAGAAGCGGTGCAAGACATCTGGCAAGCCACTTACGACTGGAATGAAAGCATCTGGTCAGCACACATCGTTTACGATGCGCTGTTCGGTCAATTCGTCCGCCGTGAATTCTTCCAACGCGTCGCTTCACATTTTGGCGATACCTTGACCCCGTTTTTTATCAACCAAACCCAGTTGTATTTCTCGCAAACTAAAGGCATTACCTCTGACATCTTCTTTGAAGAAGGGTTAGCCAACGATGCTGAGTTCGGTGATTACAACCGCCGAGTATTACGGGCTTGGACCGACAAATGGTTACCAAGAACCGTGCAAGCACTGCAAGACTTCTTGGGCATTTATGCCAAATTGCCGGTCATTGCCGGCGTGACCGACAAAGCCTCGATTGAAGCGGCATTGAACCGGGTATTTGACGACTGGAAAGTCGATTTCGCCGACAAGGTCAGCTATAAGTTTGACAAAGCGGCCCTGATTAAAACCGTTCTGCAAGGCTTAAAATAAGGAGAGCAACATGTCAGTCAATTCAAACGCGTATGGCGCGGGCATCATGGCTAAAAGCGGCAAAGCATTTGCCGATGAGTATTTTTCAGAAGACAACCAGGTTGTCCACGAAAGTAACGAAGTGGTTTTGGTGCTGAAAAAATCCGACGAAATCAACATCGTCGTCGATGAAATTCTGCTGGGCGACCGCAAAGACGACAACCCAACACTGGTTGTGGAAGACCGCGCCGGTTACTGGTGGCTGAAAGCCACCGGCAAAATCGAAGTCGATTGCGAAGAAGTCTCAGAAATTCTGGGCAGAAAATTCACCGTTTACGATTTTCTGGTCGACGTGTCTTCGACTATCGGCCGCGCTTTTACGCTAGGCGAAAAATTCACTATTACTTCAGAATTGATGGGCTTGGATCGTCAATTGGAAGACCTTAAATCATAAGGAAGATACCCATGGCAAATAAAATTCATGACAACGCGATTCGCGATGAGTGGACCCAAAAAATCGGCGCACTTCACACACTGGCTAAAGGGGTTGAAGCCCTGGATGCATTCCGTCACCAGTACACCACACCGTTTCGTAAAAGCTATGATCTTGAACTCGATTGGGGCTGGATCGAACTCAAATTGGAAGAAAAAGTAGCGTTATTGAAACATAAAGAGTTAAACGACCAACAATTTCTGACCCAAACCGCTTACGGCGTGGATGCCCAGAAAGAAGCTGACGTCGTGGTTGCCAAAATGGCCGCCGCCACCGATAAATATGAAGCTGAAAAGATTCATATCGGTTTTCGTTTAAAGTTCAAACCGCCCATTATGCCCGTCAATGTGTTTCAGGATACTGACCGTATCCTCGGCACTAAACTGATGGAACTCAGAAACATCGGCTATTACGACCTGCCGCTGGAAGAGTTGCGCAAAGTACGCGGCGTCAGAGTGATTACGGCTTAGGTCATCACTCGCAGGATTGCCAAAACCGGCCCTTTTATTGTATGCGGGAGTGGTCGGTTTGGCATGTTAGTGAACGCCGCGCCGGATGCGCGGCGTTCTCTTTACATAAAAATAAAAAACAATGCAGTTGGGTTGTGAAGACCACGTTTCAGTAAAAAAGTCTGTAGAGCGGTGTCTTGGCATACTCAACAGTGGAGTGATTGCACCTCGCAGTTGCAGCATAACAATTAACAAAAACTTAACCTAATAAAATCAGCATGATGGATTTATTTTCAGAAACCGATTCGGCTACCTCGCCGGCATTTCCAGAGGAAACCGACCAGATAACTAAGCTATACGATTTAGAACCCTATACCGCATTTTGCGAAGACTTGGAATTCATGTGGCGATGGACGATCTACCGGGATAAAAAACTGGTGCAAGAAGGCTGTTCATTAACGCTGGACGCCTCCCGGCACGCCGTCAAGCATGTGCTGGCGTTTTTTAATGTTTCGTTTAATCATCAGCAACAAGGAGCATAAAGGTGAGTATGCATCAAGTCAAAATCACCACGGAAGATGGGCAAGCGGTGTGCTTTGATTGTGGAGAAGATGAGGACATTATTAGCGCCGGATTGCGACAGGACATCTATTTAATGGCCTCCTGCCGGGAAGGCGGTTGCGCAACCTGTAAAGGATTTTGCGCGGAAGGCGATTATGAAATGGGTAAAGTCAGTGTGCAGGCTCTGCCGCCGGAAGAAGAGGAGGAAGGTCTAGTATTGCTGTGCCGCTGTTATCCGACCAGCGATGTCGACATAGAGGTACCGTATACCTATGACAGAATATCCTTCTCGCCAGAAGGCTTGGGATTTGAAGCCGAAATTGTAGAAATTCGGGATGTCTCCAGCAATGTGGTTGAATTACGCCTGCAACGTCTGGGCGATGATCAGCAAATTCGCCTGGATGCCGGGCAGTACTACGACCTGGAAATTCCCGGCACAGAAATCACTCGTTCGTACTCACCGGCCAACACCGCCAACCAGCGCGGCGAGCTGGAATTTCTGATTCGGATAGTCGATAACGGAAAATTTTCCGGTTATTTGCAACATGATGCTTATGTGGGGCAAAAAATTAATGTTAAAGGCCCATCCGGCATTTTCGGTCTGAAGGAAAACGGCTTTACTCCCCGCTATTTTGTGGCTGGCGGCACCGGTCTGGCACCTATCCTGTCCATGGTAAGACGCATGCATGAATGGGAAGAACCGCAACAGAGCGTGATTTATTTTGGCGTGAATACCGAGGAGGAGGTTTTTTACAAGGAAGAATTGCATCGCCTACAAAGCGAAATGCCAACCCTCACGGTGCGTATCTGCGTATGGAAAGCCGGCGATAGCTGGTCTGGGGAAAAAGGCAGTGTGGTCGACATTCTGCGCCGCGACTTGCAAGGTACCGGGGTTAAGCCCGATTTATACCTGTGCGGGCCACCGGGCATGGTCGATGCAACCTATGCGGTGTGCGCAGAAGTGGGCATACCTAAAGACAAGATTTATCTGGAAAAATTTTTACCCAGCAGTAACTGACAGGTATGGACTTTAATGGGCATCAAACTGGAAGACCAAGTATTTATTGGCGAAATGATCAAAGAACTGGATGAAACCATACATCGATTAGTTGCTGAAGAACAGCGCTTATCCCTAAGACTTGGCGATGAACGTATTGCTGAGTTGCGGGAATATTGGCAAAAGGAATTACCGGCTGGCGACGAAGAAGCATTCAGACTGGCTATGGATCACGACGATAAAAAGATGACTTGGATCTGGTTAAGGCTCAAGCGTGTACATCAATCCCGCGCCCAAGCAGGGCAGGCATTGATGAGAAATCATACCTAAATCTGACGTCACTATGCAGAGCAACCGCAATCGCGCGATTGCGGTTATCGGCTTACAGCCCAACGACCAGGATGAAAAGCCCATTCAGACGCCAAATTGAAACCGAACATGGCGCTGAACAATTATTTTTTAGCAATGCTCTTAGGCGATTTTCAATCGATAAACATCGAATAGTCAAGCGGGATTGGATTCCGGTACAGACTTACGGAAAACCTTAAGAGTGATCCCACAGCATACAGGACACCTATGTCAAAACAGATAATTTATAATCCGGAAGCTCGTCAACGCTTGCTGCAAGGCATCAATACCGTGGCTAAAGCAGCCAGTGTGACTATGGGCTGCTCAGGCCCTGCGGTGATGATACAGCACCGTACCGACGGCATTGCCCCCGTTTTTACCCGTGATGGCATTACCGTTGCCAATTCCATCGTATTAGAAGATCGAATTGCCGATTTAGGCGGCAGAATGCTTAAAGATGTCGCCGGATCGGTGTCGCGAGAGGTCGGCGACGGCACCACTACTGCAATAGTTTTAGCACAAAAAATCGCCACCGAATCCTTAAAAAGTATCGCCGCCGGTTTTCATCCCATGGAATTGAAAAAAGGGCTGGAACTGGCATTAGTGATCGTCGAAAGCCATCTACAAAAAACTGCAGTCACTGCAAACACTGGGGATTGGATAGAAAAAATCACCGCTGTCGCCACCAAGGACGAACCCGGCATCGGCCTGCTATTAGCTAGAGCGCTGGCTGAACTTGGGCAGGACGGACCACTGACCTTTTTGCTGGGCAACCGGGAAGATCAGCTGGAGATCGTGGAAGGCATACATTACGACCAAGGTTTTTTATCACCCTATTTCATGACTGACAAAACCCGCGGCGAAGCGGTTTTGGAAAATCCTTATATATTGCTTTACGATAGGGAAATCACCGATTTAATGGAACTGGTACCGATACTGGAAGAAGTAGCTGAACAAGGCCGGCCCTTACTGATAATCGCGGAAAACGTCATCGACAAGGCATTAACCGGATTACTGCTCAACCATATTCGCGGCGTCTTCAAAGTCGTTGCCGTCAAGCCGCCTGGATATGGCGACAAACGCATAGATCGACTGAACGATCTAGCGCTGCTAACCGGCGGCAAAGCCATATTGGAAGCTTACGCCGGCAAACTGGACAACGTGACGCTTGCCCAACTGGGTCAGGCAAAACGAGCGATTATCACTGCCGATACCACTACCATTATCGACGGCGCCGGTGATCGGCTGCAAATTCAAGCCTTAACCGAATCTTTGCGCCGCGATCTGGCTGTAGTCTACACACGTAAACCCGGTCAAGGCTCACCCACCGGCAATCAACACGACGCCAATGAATTGAAAGCCCGTATCGCGCTATTGTCCGGCAAAACCGGTACTTTCAGTGTCGGCGGCATTACCGATATTGAAATCAGAGAACGGATGGTCAGGATAGAAAACGCCTATCTATCCAGTAAAGCCGCACTGGAAGAAGGCATATTACCCGGCGGCGGCGTTGGTTTATTTCGTTGCCAACCACTGCTGGATGGAATTATTGCCGTCAACGCCGAACAGCAACAGGGCATTGCCATCCTTAGAGACGCTCTCAGCGCACCGCTTAGGCAGTTATTGAGTAATTGTAAATTAAACACTGAAGAAGTACTGATGCATTTACTTAATCAGGACTCAGAACATTATGCATTTGACATGCAGCGACGCTGCTACGGAAATTTTCTGGAGATAGGTATCATTGATCCGATAAAAGTCGTACGCATGGCGCTACGGAATGCTGTCAGCGTGGTCGGCACGCTAATTGGTAGCGAAGCTATCATTATGGAGGTGCCGGATTTGTCGATCATGGCAGGATATTCGCCGGAATGGGCGGCAGCCACTCGCGAAGATCCAAGAGCTTAACAACTCAGCACCAACCCAAGCTGCTTTTAGGTGACTATTCAGCCACGTAAAACAGATTCTCTGACCATTCCTGACTAAAAAAGAGGTAATGTGACATTATGCCGCATTGCCTCTTTTTTTGTTTTTGTTATTTTGTATGCCCTCACCATCAGGATTAACTCTCTGTTTTTACAGAAAATGTTTCGTTACAAAACTAACGGAAGGCATTACAAATTTACAAAGGATGAAGTATGGATTTTGAATTTAACATCTTCAATAATGTGAAAAATATCCAGTGCGCATTTTTAACCCGGCGACCGATAGAATTCGGCATTGACCGCCCGGTACAGGCCTGGCAATGGATGAATCAAAGCCGCTCAATTCCCGATCAATGCGATTGGGTTCGCCCTGAAGTCTTTGATTCCTGGCGGCGCTGCCTGGAAGACTATCAATTGCCATTGGGTAAATACGCCAACTGGGATCATTACCCAGTGAAATTTCAGACAGTCTATAGCGATAACAATAGCCAAAACATTGCCGATTTGTTAATGAAATTGAGCGGTAATTTTGAGACTTTTCTAAAAGAAGCAGGGGTCATGCTGGTATTGACCCGTAGCGATGGCAGTCTGCTATATGCATTAGGAGAACCACCGCTATCCTCACCTTTCATAAACCGTTTGTATCAGCCCAACGCCTGCTGGAATGAAGCTATCCTGGGCAACAACGGTATCGGCAGCGCCGCACAGTTGAAAACCCCAATAGCCTTTCAGGGCATGGAACATTTTCTAAGCGCCTTGCATCCATTCACCTCCATCGGCTACCCATTATTGGATGAGTCAGGTGAATTGCTCGCCGTACTGGGCCTGATCAGCGACAATCAGGAAAGAATCAACTCACTATTTGCTTTTTTACATTTGATTTGCGTCATGGTCAATACCAATCTGCCCTTGGCATACAATCAGGCGGCACAAACCAGGGTGCTGGAAAAAATCCCATTCAAATTAGCCAAAAAGCCGACACCTGCTCATGAATCAGTACTATCGCCGGAATTAAATGCCTTGCTGAATAAAGCCGTTAAACTACAGCGCTATAAAATTCCCATGCTGATTACCGGTGAATCCGGGGTTGGCAAAGACCATTTTGTGCAACTGCTCAAAAATGCCGGCCCTAGGCATAATCAGGCTTTGATTGCCATCAATTGCGCCTCCATTCCACATGATTTAATCGAAAGTGAATTATTCGGCTATGAAGCCGGCAGCTTTACCGGCGCCAAAAGCAATGGCAAGCCGGGTAAATTTTTGTTGGCCGATGGTGGTATTTTATTTTTAGATGAAATCGGCGATATGAGTCTGGATTTACAATCCACACTGCTGCGGGTTCTGGAAACCTCCGAATTTACACCGGTAGGCGGCAGCAAACCCATCCGCGTTGATGTGCAAATTGTAGCTGCCACCAATGTGCATTTACTAAACGCCGTTGAAGCAGGACACTTCCGCCGCGACCTGTATTATCGCCTCAATGGCGCTCAGATTCATTTGCTGCCGCTACGTGAGCGTAGCGATAAAAAACAGATCATTCATCAAATTCTACAGCGCGAGTTGGCAAAATTGCCTGAGGCGGAAACCATCAGTATCGCTGCCGACGTCATCAGTCTGATAGAAAACCATCCGTGGCCCGGCAATATCAGACAATTAATCAATGTGATCCGGGCAACTATTTACACTGCCGGCGGATCATTGATTACCCGTGATCAGTTACCGCTGGACTTTCTGGATGAAATAAACGCCGACAGGCTTGCTCCAATATACCCAACCAAGTCTGCCGAGATTCCGCCACAGCTTTGCGAATGTTCAATGAGCTTAATGGATTGGGAAATGCACGGGATAAAAACCACGTTATTGGCGTGCGAAGGCAATATCTCTATCGCCGCCAAAAAACTGGGGATTACCCGCACAACCTTGTATAAAAAAATTGAACGTTTTGGATTGAACAAAATGGGCGTAGTGGTTTAATCTCGCCAGTCACGACCGCTGCTCAAATGCAATGGCTTTGGCCAGTTCGGTAATCAATACTGTACCCGCTTTTGCAAGACTGAGGCCGAAAGCAACAATGCCGTCTTCATGCCCCAGCATACTAAAAATCGGCTTAACGTCTAATTGCCCGGCGGTAAATAATGCCGCTACCGCCTCGACCATTGCCGGCGTACCATAAGCAATGTTCTCAGCGGTATGGGGTAGTTGCAACTGCCGGGTATTACGCCATAATTCAGGACAATGAACGTGGATAACCGCTTGTATGTTAACATTTTGTTGATACACCCCGGCATGGGTCAAAGCTTCTGAAGACGGTGGACATAAGCCATAAGATAGGATACTGTTGTCTTTTGGTGAGGCCGCCTGAATCAGCGCATAATGCTGTCTTGCCAAGTTTGGGATATGTCCGGTTTGAGTACCTGAAATCAAAAACTCTGATGACAAAGGAACTACCCGGCAACTGATGTTGCCAAAGCCAAGCCCGGCATATCTTTCTGGTATTCGACCAATCAGCTGCAGTCGATAGAATAAAGTACGCCAGGCATTTAGCTCGACGATATCCAGCTCGCTGGGTAAATTGCCGTATTGGTGATTAAGATGGTATTTAATAACGCCTTCTGATTTTTCCATGTCATTTTGCAGATGGTAAAGTGCTTTTTGTTTATAACAGCAAATCTATATTTTTTAAGTGCATGAAATTAAACGCTAGCCAATCAATTTTCATGGCCGCCGCACTGCTGTTCATCAGCAGCTTAGCTGTCGTTTATGGGGCCAATCCAAATCAGGCAATCAAACCTATCACGACTGCCGAAATTGAACAAAGAATACAACTGATCAAGGATAAGCAAAACCTTCCTGAAGAATTAAAAAACCACATTCTTGCCGCCTATACTGAGAGCCTGGATAATCTTAACGAAGCTCAAAGTCAAGAAGCCCAAGGCGAATCGTTTAAACAAGCCATGTCCCGGCTGCCGCTGGATGCCAAACGTTTGCTCAAACAAATTGCCGATGCCGAAGACAAATTAAAAAATCGCCGACAAGAAAAGTTCAGCACCTTCCCCACCGATGAATTGGAACAGCGCTTGATTATCGAAAAAACAGCGCTGAGCGATTTAGACGCCGAAATTAGCCGGTTGAGTGACCTTCTTAACCATCCACAGCTATTGCGCGAAAAAATAGCGGAAATTAAAAACAAGCAAGCGCTTAGTCAGCAGGAACAACAGGATTTAAGTCTTAGAAGCCTAGATAATTTGTTTGAAAAAGAAGCCAAACAGATTCGAATAGACACTAGACTTAGACTCTTAAACAGCGCCTTGAAAACGTTTGAATTGGAGAATATTGGCGACCCTCTACAGCAGCAGGTCTATAAAGATCGGCTACACTTACTGAATCTGCAACGCGAACAACGCAGTATGTTGATTGCCGATCTGGATAATTTTATGCTGGATAGACGGCAGCAGGAAATCGACAAAGAACAGGCCGAATTGCAGCAAGCCGAAAAAGCCGCAGAAGACAAACATCCGTTGATTCAAGCAGCAACTCGGGAAAACATCCAATACAATCATAATTTGCAGGACATCAATAAAAGCATGGAGCAATTTCTGACTCAAAAAAATGAGCTGGAACAACGCTATAAACAATTGGAAAAAGACTTTCAAAGCGCCGAACAAAAAATCAATCTAGCCGGCTTAAGTCCTGCGCTAGGCAATATATTACGAGAACAGCGCCGTAATCTGCCACAGCGCAAACAATACAGCGATCTCAACGACAATGTGCAGAACGAGATTGCCCGCGCCAATCTGGAAACCTTTAAACTGGATGAAGTTAAAAAAAATCTGTTAGATATCGGGCAAGTGATGCAAGCCCGCATGGATCAACAGCTTACCGCCGATGTCAGCGACAATGACAGGCTCAGGATACGCACTGAATTGCGCATGTTACTGAATGATCAAAAAGATTTAGTGATGCGTTTATCAACATCCTATGCGGAGTATGCCCACATTTTGGGTGATGTCGATTTTAATTTGCAGCAAATGTTGACTGGTGCCGATAAATTCAGCGCTTATCTTGATCAGCGACTGTTATGGGTACCCAGTGCGCCAGTGATAGATAAGTATTATCTGAAAGATATTTTAAAATCATTGTGGTGGTTTGCCAGCCCCACAAATTGGCAACAAGTGTTAGACAATTTCCGTCTGGGCATAGAGCATTACCCGTTACTGGTTTTGCTCGGTTTACTGATCGTTGCTTTACACTGGCATTTCAAGGATATTGCCAAAAGCCGGTTACAGAATATTTTGCCCAAACCAGGTGCTGGTGCTGGCGCCAGTAATCAGCATTATCACAATTTTGGTCAAACCCTGTACAGCCTGGCTTATCTGATGGTGTTATCTTTATCAGGCTCATTGCTGATGGTCTGGGTCGGCGGGGTGTTGGCGCTTAGCCGCAGCAACGATTATTTTACGCATTCCTTTAGTGTCGGCCTTTTTTCTGCAGCAATTTCTTTGGGAGTGATTCAGTTTTTTTTCCGTCTATTCAAGCCCGGCGGTATCGCCGAAAATTTGTTTCAATGGCGAAATCGCTCCACCAATCTGCTTTTCAACCAATTTAAATGGGCGCGATTTGTGTTGGTACCCAGTATTTTCGTCACCGCCATGACCGGCAGCGATATGTACTCCGAACACAGTTTGGCGCTGGGTAGAACAGCATTAATCATCATGATGCTGGCCTTAATTTACATGTTTCATCGTTTAACTCATCCGGTTAGAGGCTTAGGCGACAATTTTTACCAAAAGTCCAAGGGCTGGATCAGCAAGTTGCGTTATTTTTGGTACACCATTGCCGTATTAACGCCATTGGTGATTATCGGTTTTGCTGTCGCCGGTTATTATCAAAGCGCCTTGCAATTACAAGAAAAATTGGTTTACACCCTGCGGCTGATTTTTGTGACGGTATTGATACATGAACTGGCGCAACGCTGGCTGGTGATCACCAAACGGCAATTGGCGCTAAAAAATGCCAGACAAAAACGCGGACAAACTCAGGACACCGGTTTTGCCGTAGAAGACTTGCTGGATATTTCCAAAATCAATCAACAAAGCCATAAATTATTAAGCACCTTGATCGCCTTGATAGTTTTGATAGGCTTCTGGATGATCTGGAGCGATATCTTGCCGGCTTTTTCGATTTTTGATCACATCGTCCTATGGCAGCATAGCGAAATTCTGGACGGCAAGGAAACCCTGCACCCTATCACCTTGATTAATTTATTGATTAGTTTGGCGTATGCCGGCTTGTGCTTTGTGTTTGTCAGTAACTTTCCGGGTTTGGTCGATTTATTGTCGGTAGGTAGATTTGAAATGAAGCCAGGCAGCCGTTATGCGCTGATTCAGCTGGTGCGCTATTTTTTAATCGGCTTTGCCTTTCTGGCGATTGCCAACGAATTGGGGGGCAGCTGGGCTCAGGTACAATGGCTGGTGGCGGCACTCAGTGTGGGCTTGGGTTTCGGTTTACAAGAAATTTTCGCCAATATGGTGTCAGGAATTATTTTATTGTTTGAAAGACCCATTCGAGTCGGCGATACCGTAACGGTTGGCGATGTAACCGGCCGGGTTAGTCGAATTCAAATGCGCGCCACTCATATTATTGATTATGATCGTAAAGAGCTGGTGGTGCCGAATAAAATTTTTATTACCGACCGCTTAATCAACTGGACTTTGTCGGATACCGTCACGCGGATGGTAATCAAGGTTGGCGTGGCTTACGGCTCAGATATTGCACTCGTTGAACAAGTGCTGACCGACGCGATTAAAGATACACCTTTGGTATTACACGAACCCCATCCCAATGTGGTTTTCAACGGTTTTGGGGATAGTGCACTAGACTTTGATATTCATGTATTTGTCCACGAATTGACAGACAGAATAGCGGTGCGGCACAACGTGCATAAAAATATCTACGAATCATTTCAGGCTAATAATATAGAGATCCCTTTCCCGCAACAGGATATTCATATTCGCTCAATGCCGACGGAGCATCAACCATCTGTACTGCCGGTTGGTTGAACCTAGAATCAGCAGTTGACCGCTCCGCTGTTATCGTAAAGGCTTATCGTGACTGAAAAAGATGGACTTGAATGGAATCACCCAAAGGGTGAAGACCGCTACACGCTGGCTATCAGTGTTTTCCGGTTGCCTGATTGGGTTAACATTTTATGAGTTGTTGCTTTTCCTTGACAGGGTGCGGCCGCGGCCTAAGAAAAAGCGCCTTGCCGGCCAACCGGAAAACAGCACTGGCAAACGTGTCCAACTGCTGATTCTAGGTTGAACAGCCAGGCATTGGTATGTCCTATACCAATGCCATGAACCCAGAATCGACAGTTAACTAGTGTTTGCCAAAACCCTCCTCAAACCGAGTGATATTGCTCTGCAGTTTCTGCTTCTGATCATCAGTCAGCAATTTATAAATCGAATTATCCACAGTCGCTTTCTGCAGAGCCAACGCCTGATGCGTGGATGCGGATTTGTCCAACAACGCCTGAATCTTCTGCTCGCTGAAATCATTTGAAAAACTTAAGCGATGTAACTCCGACTCCACCTTTTTGACTTCCTCAACTTTGGGGTCAAATTTGGCGCGGCTGGTCTTAAGCAGATTTTTAATGTCCGCTTGTTGCTGGGTTGATAAATCGATGTCATGTAAAAATCCCGGCAAATGATCCGGGTCATCGCCGCCACGGCCATGATGATGGGGCCGGAAGTCTCCGTAAGGCGAGTCGCCATGAAAGGGCGGCTCTGCCAGCACCATACCGGGTAATAATAAAGCTATTATCAATACTGATTTACGCATATAAAAATCTCCATAGATGAATAAAATGCAGCGGAATCTCTTTGATTCCGGCGAGTAAAGTATGCAACAGCCAAATGTAAAGCGCTGTTAATGAAGTGTAAATTTAGGTAAAACTCAGAGTTGTTACTGGCTGAAAGTCTTAGCTCAAGCTATCATGTTTTACAAATACATTAAGGTGCCCGCAGTGACAAAAATTTTAATGATTGACGATGATGTGGAATTGGTCGAACTATTCAAAGAATATTTACAACAAGAAGGTTTTCAGGTCGATTTCAGTCATTTCGGTCTAACCGGCCTGCAATTGGCCTTATCCGGCCACTACGAACTAGTGATGCTGGATATTATGCTGCCGGATATCAAAGGCACTGAGGTGTTAAACCGGATACGTCAGCAAAGCCGGATTCCGGTGCTGATGTTTACCGCCAAGGGCGATGATGTTGACAAGATCATCGGGCTTGAATCCGGCGCCGACGATTATGTACCCAAACCCTGCACCCCTAGAGAGCTTGTCGCGCGCATCCGCGCCATCTTAAGACGTACCCGTGCTATGGATGACATCGCTGTTGATAGGCCGGTAATAGCCGGCCCGCTGAAAATCTGGAGTGAAAAACGTAAAGCAGCCTGGTTCGATCAAGACCTAGAACTGACCAGTACCGAGTTCAATCTGCTGGAAACCTTGGCGCAGAATTTTGGCAAAGTAGTTACTAAACAGGAATTGTCAGAAAAAAGCTTGGGGCGTCCTTTGGCTCGTTTCGATAGAAGTATTGATGTACACATGAGCAGTATTCGTCAAAAATTAGGTTGTCAAAACGACGGCCGTTCTTATATACAGACCGTGCGCGGGCAAGGGTATCAATTGGTTAAAGCATAAAATATGGGGCGATTATTTTGGAAATTCTTTCTGACTTTCTGGCTGGCTATACTATTGGCCGGTATCGGTGTCGGTACTGCCGTCTGGTTGAGGCATCAAGTTGAAATCAGCAATACCGAACTCAGCGGAGCACATAACGAAGCGATTGATATCAGACATGCCGCTGCTTTGCTGCAAGTCGCTGAGCAAGCTAATCGCTATGGCGGCAGCGATGAGTTGCGCCGTTTTTTAGATGAATTGCGTACATCGCATTTGCCTGCTGTGTATGCGGTAGACGATCAAGACCGCGAGCTTTTGGAACGTAAACTAGCCCCTGAAACCCTGCAGCAAGCCCGCAGCCTGTTTTTAAACGGCAATAATCCTAATGCTGTTCGCATGATCTCAAGCGCCGATGGGCATCATTATTTATTATTTTTGCCTATGCTCGAACCGGGCAATCCCCCGCCTCATCATCCCGGCGAAGATAACCATGAAAACTCCGCCATAGGCCCTCCTCCCCCTCCGCCCATACCTGACAACGTATTCTTACCGGATCTCGCTAGGTTAACAGTGCCATCTCCACAGCATCGGCATAATGGCCATTATGCTAGACCGCAGCCCTCACCATTGTTGCCGATCTTATCAGGGATTTTTGCCAGCTTAGTGTTCAGCTATGCCCTGGCCTGGTATTTTGCCAAGCCCATTCGTCGCTTACGCCAAGCCATAGCCAGCTTGGCCGGCGGCAATTTGGACGTCCGGGTTGCCGATACCATGGGTAAGCGTCGTGATGAACTCGCCGATCTAGGTCAAGACTTTGATCACATGGCTGAGCAAATCAATACCCTGATACATGCTCAACAACGACTATTACACGATGTTTCTCACGAATTACGTTCGCCGCTGGCCAGAATCCAAGCGGCTATTGGTCTGGCTCAGCAGCAACCCGAAAAAATACCGACCAGCCTAACCCGCATTGAACGCGAATCACAACGCATTAGTGATTTGGTCGGCGAATTATTGGTATTATCCCGTCTGGAAGCCCGCATTGCCGACGGTCATCAGCAAGCGTTTGATCTAGGCGGTTTGCTGGAGGAAATCATTGCCGATGTCGGTTTTGAAGCCGAACGGCGTCAAGTGCGCATCCATACTCACGGTTTACAGGAAATACAGGCCACTGCCTGGGTGGAGTTATTACATCGGGCGATTGAAAATGTGCTGCGCAATGCCGTGCAACATTGCAAACAAGGCGGCGAAGTACAGATAACAAGCAATTTTGATAGCAAAACCCGCTTATGGCAACTGCGAATTGATGATCAGGGGCCGGGCGTTGCGGAAAACGATTTGGAAGCCATTTTTCAGCCTTTTTTTCGTAGCCGCAACACCGAAAAGCCTAATAGCGTAGGCTTAGGATTGGCGATTGCCAAGCAAGCTTTATTAGCCCACAATGGCAAAATTAAGGCTATTAACCTTCCTAAAGGCGGCTTGCGCGTCGAGATAGAAATTATTCTAGCCGGGAGGATGTGCCAATCAACAAGCTAATAAATCAGTAATATTGGTATGCTCACCGGTAAGCTTTTTGTATAAGGTTTTACATCCACTTCATGAAAAATATAAGGAAAATATGAATATTTTATCTGTCGGCAAAAAACTGTTTGTATTGGACACCAATGTACTGATGCACGACCCGACCTCCATTTTTCGATTTCAAGAGCATAATGTCTTTATTCCGATGGTGGTGCTGGAAGAATTGGATCATGCCAAAAAAGGCTTATCCGATGTATCCCGCAATGTTCGTCAGGTTAGCCGCTTTTTGGATGAATTAATCCGCGACGCCAACCAACAAACCATTAATGACGGCCTGCCTTTATCTAAAATAGAGCAGGGATCAAACATAGACAACGAACAGGCCGGCCGCTTGTATTTTCAAACTCGGCAGTTATCGCATTTATTACCACCAGACCTACCTGGACAAATCGCTGACAACTCGATATTGAGCATCGTATTGGCTTTGGGTAAGGAATATCCGGGCGTTAACGTCATCCTGGTATCCAAAGATATCAATATGCGTATCAAGGCAGCAGCCTTGCAAATCAATGCCGAGGATTATCACAACGACCAAACCATTGAAGACATTGATCTACTCTATAGCGGTGCTATGGCGCTGGAAGCTGACTTCTGGGAAGAACACGGCAGCAAGATGGAATCCTGGCAAGAAAACAACCATACCTACTATCGCATCGCCGGGCCGCATGTTTCAGAATGGTTTCCCAACCAATTTTTATACATGGATGACGACTCCGGCTTTGAGGCAATTGTAAAATCCTGTGACGGCGAAACAGCGGTTTTGCAATTAGCCGGCGATTTTCGCACCAAACACCACAGCACATGGGGAGTAGCGGCTAAAAACCGCGAACAGAACTTCGCCTTAAACGCTCTGCTGGACCCGGACATTGATTTTGTCACCCTGCTAGGCTCGGCCGGCACCGGTAAAACCTTACTGGCCCTGGCCGCTGGTTTATCCTTAACCCTGGAGCGCAAGGCATTTCAGGAAATCATCATGACCCGCGAAACCATGCCGGTAGGCCAGGACATCGGCTTTTTACCCGGCACTGAAGAAGAGAAAATGGCACCGTGGATGGGGGCATTGATGGACAATCTTGAACTACTGGGCAGCCGTTCCGGCAGCAACGAATGGGAACAGGGCGCTTCACATAATATGATGATGAACCGGGTGAAAATTCGTTCCTTAAATTTTATGCGCGGCCGAACTTTCTTAAACCGTTATCTGATTATTGATGAGGCTCAAAACCTGACCCCTAAACAGATGAAAACCCTGATTACCCGCGCAGGCCCAGGCACAAAAATCATCTGTATCGGCAACCTGGCGCAAATAGACACCCCTTATTTAACAGCGACCAATTCCGGTTTAACCTATGTGGTAGACCGATTTAAACGTTGGGAAAACAGTGCGCATATTACCCTACGGCGCGGCGAACGCTCACGGCTTGCCGATTTTGCCTCTGATAATTTGTAGCAAAACCGATTGAACCTAGTAGTCAGCCAAACTTATAATGACGGTTAATAGCTACCCATCTGATGCCGGGGTATTCTGTCATTTAACGATGAAAACTTCGCCCCCCCTTGGCCATGCAGATAAAACCGCTTTTACCAGCGTGGCTAAGGGGATGGCGAAAAACACCCCCCAAAATCCCCACAAACCGCCAAAAAACAGGATGGCGACAATAATCGCTATCGGATGCAGATTAACCGCCTCAGAAAACAATAACGGCACCAACATCACCCCATCTATCGCCTGAATCAAAGAATAAGCAATCAGCACATACATAAACTCATCACCTTGACTGCCGCCCCACTGTACATAAGCAACGCCCAGCACCGGAAAGGTCACCAAGGTTGCCCCGACATAAGGAATCACCACCGACACCCCCATCAGCACTGCCAGCAACATCGCGTAGTTGAGATTTAACAGATAAAAAGTCAGATAACTTGCTACCCAAAGTATAAAAACCTCTACAAACTTGCCGCGGATATAATTGGCAATTTGCAAATCAACTTCCTGCCAAACTCTGACCGTCAAATTTCGATCAGTCGGCAGAAACTGCACAAACCAATTTAACAAGGTTTTCTTGTCTTTCAAAAAGAAAAACACCATCAACGGCACCAAAAACAGATAGATAATGGCTGCCACCAAACCGGCAAATGATTGCGCCGACCCGGAAATTAAGTCTTGACCGTATTTAAGCAAACTCTGCTGCACAGAAAACATCATATCTCTAATTCTGGCCTCTGAAATTAATTCAGGATGCTTTTTAGGAAACCGCATGATTTCGGTTTGCGCGCTGGTGACTATCTCTGGAATGCGCTGCACCAATTGCACCATCTGCTCGGAAACAATGGGAATTAAAATAAACATGATAAAAATCAACGCTGTTAAAAAGGCAAAAAATACCAGACAGACAGCTATTAATCGCGGCACCTGCCGGTGTTCCAGCTTGGCAATCAAGCCTTCCAAAAGATACGCCAGCACAATGGCTGCAAACACCGGCATCAGCAATCCAGCCAGACCATAGATCAATAAAGAACCGGTCAATA